>ERZ791886.353-NODE-353-length-28543-cov-3.837967_pt1 | contig 28543 bp, 29 predicted proteins | sample MGYA00510158_ERZ791886 | MGnify/ENA primary metagenome ERZ791886 (study PRJEB30046, sample SAMN00792063) | human gut metagenome | study: EMG produced TPA metagenomics assembly of the A metagenome-wide association study of gut microbiota in type 2... | reverse complement strand
GCGCGCCTGCTTTGGGAGCAGGATGCCGGGAGTTCGAGTCTCCCCACTCCGACCATACTTGGACGTCAGCTTGGAGAACAAGCTGGCGTCCACCTTTTTTTGAGAGCGCCCCCGTTAAATCGGGGGTTGCTCTCTTTTTTGCACCAGTTTATCCTTTCGCGCATTAGACTGGACATACACATATGCACTAAAAAAGAGCGCAAGTGTACTGAGGCTGGACCATTTTTTGTGGAGCACTATCAAAAAAGGGGACGACCTGCACCACTATTTGATCATATCAGTTAATGCTATGTCATCCCCTCCTGAACAGCTTTTTATAATGAAAAAGCCGCCGACGCACCGTGTAGGAACACGGATTGTCAGCGGCATATAATGTACTTAAAGCTGATAAGAAGCAGTTTCTCCGGATTTGAGCCGAAACTCCAGCTTTCCTCCAGGATATACCGTTACCACCTCTACTGTTTTGCGCCAGAGCGCATCGGTGTATTTTGTCCTTTCCTTTCCGAGTTTGCGCAATACAACCTCGATAGCGGACTTGATTTCGTCTTCTCGCAATACAGGAGACGGGCATTTGTCCGAACTGCCATATTTGGCATTGCAGTACCAAACATCATATCTGTCGGTGTTTTCATGGTTGTGCCAAACCTTATGGCCATAGAAGCCACCGCAAACACCACAGACGATGGTATTAGACAAAGGGCTGTTGCCACGAATCTTTCGGCGGTATGGAGTTTGTGCCTCTATCTTGGCTTGCACCTGATTAAAAGTCTCAGGGTCAATAATAGGATCGTGAGAATACTCGATTAGGTACTGCGGCAGTTCCCCGCAGTTCTTGCGGACTTCTTTAGTGAGGTAATCCACCGTGTATGTTTTCTGCAGCAAGGCATTTCCAGCATATTTTTCATTTGAGAGAATGCTTCTGATCGTACTTACAGACCATACTGTTTTTCCACGAGGGGTAGGGATAGACTGGCTGGTAAGATAACGGGCAATATCATTGATCGTATAGTCATCGAGGAACATACTATATATCATGCGCACAATGGCAGCTTCCTCTTCGACAATCTCAGGTCGCCCATCTGCTCCTTTCCGATATCCCAGAAAACTCGAATATGGCAAAGAGACCTTACCGTCTGCCATACTTTTTCGATGCCCCCAACGGATATTCTCGCTCATTGAGCGGCTCTCTTCTTGGGCAAGAGAACTAAAGATGGTCAGAATCATCTCGCACTTGGGGTCGAGCGTATGGAGGTTCTCTTTCTCGAAAATCACCTCAACGCCAACCGCCTTAAGTTTGCGAACTGCCTGAAGCGTATCTACAGTGTTTCGAGCAAAACGGGATATCGACTTGGTTAGGATCAAATCGATGCCGCCAGAGAGAGCCAAATCAATCATCTGGTTAAAACCATCACGGTTTTTAGTGCTTGTTCCGGTAATGCCTTCATCTGAAAACACCGAAACAAACTCCCAATCTGGATTGCTCTGAATATAGCGGGTATAATAATCAAGTTGTGCCTCATAAGAACTCTGCTGTTCGTCCTGCTCTGTGGAAACACGAGCATAAGCAGCAACTCTTGTTTTTGCAGGTATTGTTTTTGGGTTATTGTTGCCCTGGTATTGAGTCGGCTCAATGATTGTAACCTTTGGTCTCATGCTCTTTTTTCTCCTTTCTGCTTTTCGCAAGTGTTCGTTCACGAGCCGCTTGACGCATTTCGGAGTTCCAACTCAGACTACGGGACGGAAACTGCCAAAACACATCTACTGAACTTCCGTCCTTAAATTCGTAGATCAAATGATTGTGTTCGGGAACGATGATGCGGGTTAGTTTTTCTTCCAGTAACTCGTGGGTAAACGAGTCCACGTTGAGAATTTCTTTTGTTTTGGAGTTTAGGATGCTTTCGGGGATTTTCTGCGACGGGCATGCGGTTTTACCTCGACGATAATACTTGTTGCAAAGCCATAAATAGCTACTGTACGACTGGCAGTGCTGATGTTTGCGTTTATAGAGCGAACCGCAGATGCCACAGACGATCAAACCGCTGAACATATTCTCGTTTATGGTTTTAGACGATTTGTCAGGGTTCCATTTTTCTTTCCTTCGCTCCATCTCATGTTGAACGGCATCGAAAGTGACTTGGTCAATAATCGGTTCGTGGCTGCCTTCGACAAAATACTGCCGAACATTGCCGTGATTGATTTTGGCCTTTTTAGTCCTGAAATCTGGTGTGTAGGTCTTCTGAAGAATCATATCACCGACGTACTTTTCGTTGCAAAGAATCTTGCAGATGCCGGTATATGACCAGCTTTTCATTGTTGGGGTTGTGATGCCGCTCCTTGAGAGTTTATTCGCAATCGCGTTTTTACCCATACCGGAGAGATAGTCTGCGTAGATTTGGCGAACTATCTCAGCTTCTTCTGGTATGATGATGAGCTTACCATCAATTAGACGATAACCGAGCATGTTGCCAACCCAAGGTTTTCCTTGTTCAAAACGTTTACGGACACGCCAGAGTTGGTTCTCGCTGGCGGAGCGTGCTTCCTCTTCGGCATACATAGCCAGCAGAGTAAGCAAAAGCTCACCATCTGGGCTGATTGAGTGCATCTGTTCTTTTTCAAAATAACAGTCGATGCCGAGAGCTTTTAGCTCACGGATAGTCTGAAGAAGAATCACCGTATTACGAGCAAAGCGGGTAACTGATTTCGTTATCACGAGATCAATCTTTCCAGCGCGACAATCTTCCAGCAACCGCTGGAATTCTGGGCGTTCAACAATTGTACCGGAAATGCCGTTATCAGAATAAATACCGACAAGCGTCAAGTCTGGATGATTGCTGACATATTTCTCATAGTATTCAGTCTGAGCCTCCAACGAATGGAAGGCAGCATCTTTATCCGCTGAAACACGAGCATATGCCGCAACTCGAAGCGTTTTATACTCTTTTGGCTTTGCTGGGATTTTTGTAATCTGCATATATTTACCTCCTGACACATTCATCACTCCTCCCTAGAGTAAAGTCCAGTCTATTTCTCTGTAATCCTGCGATTAGCCTTCCACCATTTACGGCGACAACCATCGGAGCAGAACTTTTGCTCCAACTTTCCGCTAAACGGCAGTACTGCACCACAGTTTTGACAGAGTCGAGTGTGTAGTTTCTCGGCCTTTGTCTTTCTTGGGCCAGAAGCATCGAAGTTCTTTCGGCGGCAGATTGACTTTACGGTATTGGGCGACAGCGAAAGTACCTTACCGATAAAGCTATACGAGTAGTTCTGCTGTCTAAGCTCTGCAATGCGTTGATTTCGGTCTGTCATAGTTTTGCCTCCCTTCACGCGGCGTTAAGTTGATATTAGTGGCACCCCATACGGGGCATGTTTGGAATATCCCCGGCCCGAAATGAGCCGGGGATAAAGTGTGTAATGTGCTATCCGTCAATCTTGCGGATATGGTCTTCACCATAAGCAACGCCAAGGCCAGAGCCACAGTCCCAATTCACGAAGACTGTACCGATGTCATCCACCATAGAGACCGTCCCACGATCTCCGGGCTTCAGCTTCGTGTAAGGATCGTTCATGGAGACAAGCTCCACCCGAGTGCCTTTCGGATACTGCTGGCGCAGACGATCCACGATCTCTTTACTCGGAAAACCGTTATTCTTCATCAGCATCATCCTCCTTGAAATCGGAATCAGGAGCGTCTTCTTCCGGGATCGGTGAATCAAGTTCTTCCTCGGATTCGCCGGTAAACGGAATGTCAGAACTGGCATTCTCCGGCAACTCGAAGAAGCTGAATGCAATACCAAAAGCGGAGCCATTATCCAGTTTAATAAACACACTGCCGTTTTCATCGACGCCAACCACAGCACCATGCTCCCCGATCTGGATATCTCCGCAGGGTCCATCATTCATAGGAATGAGCTCAATGCGGGTATCGTTCGGGTAAGCCTTCTTAAGATGCTGGACAGTAGAATGAATCGACCTGTTCCGATTCGGCTTATTAGCAGAATCCTCATAGCGCCAACCACTGTTGCCGGTCAGGTGCTTTCGCATCAGCTTGCGGGCCAAATCGAACTGCTTGCCCTTCATACCCATGCGCACCATGAAGATACGCATGGCAAAACGGTCATTGTCGCCGTCATAGGGCTTGTCCTGCACACGCTTCTGTTCCACCGCCATCTTGCAGAGATAGGTGATGAACTGCGCGTAGGCTTCGGCCTCGCCATCAATCCCAGAAAGAGTAAACCACGGGAACGAGATTTCCTCATCCGTAACCTCAATCGAGAGAGCATCGGCAAGCAGCGCCCGCTTGAACAGATCCTCCTTATTGGAGACGATAGCGCGAAGGCGCATCAGTGCATCGTCCGGGAGTTTTGCTCTCGGGATGCTGATGGTCAGCTTCGTGTCGTCCGCCTCAGCAGAGGTGCCGCTTTCAGAGGGATCATCCTGAATATCATCAGCCCGATCCTCGTTAACAGGAGCTTCCTCATTAGACTGGTCTGCCTCGGCAGGAGCATCTTCTTCGGAAGCGGCCACGTCGGGCATTTGCTCGCCTTCTGTGGCCTCCGTCTCGTCCTCTTCGGGCTGCGCCTCGGGTTTGGCCTCCGGCGCGACGTCGGGCGTTTCTGCGGGGATTTCGGCGGGTGCCGTATCCTCGGCGGATTCGTCCGCGAAAGCAGGCTCACTCTCCTTAATCTCCGGGGTAAAGCCCTCGTCAGACAGCTTGGCAACGATCTGCGCCACAGCTACCGGCATCGCCGATTCCGGGCAGGAGATCGCGCCGTCTTTGTCGATGGTATAATTACCGAGAACATAGGCAAAGGTCGGGGCCTTCATGTACACTGGCTCAATAGAAAGAATCTCGCCGAGTACCTGCGCCAAGCGTTTGCGCTCGTTGCCGGTCACATTGCAGTTAATGGTCATGGTCTTATCCTCCTTCAAAATGTTATTAGCAGGGATTGCCGTTTTCGTCGTATTCAAGAACGTCGTCTTCCGTTACCAGAAAACGACGCACTTTCTTATAAAACGTATGTCTCCAGATATCCTGCTCCGGCAAGGATTCGCAGAAGCGGATCAGTGCCTGGGCTACACCCTTGTGCTTGCCTCTCGGGTACTTGTCCCAGCCGCGCTCATAAGCGAAAATCTCTTTGCCTTTCTTGTCTTCACAGTATTTTCTGGCGTGGAGCTTGATCACCCGGCCACAGTCTATCCCGAAGCCAGAAGCTTCGTCACAAACCTTGGCCTCGAAGATATAATCATCCACGGTGCCAAGCAGCCAGATACCGTCTTTTGTGCAAGCGGCGATTTTGTGATCCACCAAAAGAACCTCAGCTTTCTTCGCCGGTCATGATGAAGTGCCAGTATTCTTTGCTGTGCTCTTCGAGATACACAACCAGCTCATAGTAGCCTTCGCGGTTGGCGATCCACTGCACCGTGCGGGTATCGAGCATATTGGTCTCACCGCTGTCTCGGATAGCCATGATCTGCTCTCTGATCTTTTCTGTCATAATAAAACCTCCTTCATGTGTGAACAGAATAGTAGATGTAGGGGTAGCCGTCTCTCTCACTTTCGTGAAGGATAAGGCCACCATTCTTCGGGAAACCGCTCGCCGTGGTAAAGAAGAAGTTGTATCCTCCATCCGGGTAGAGCGTTACGGTATCTCCCGGCCAGCGGAAGCAGTCCCGCATTGCCTTTGAGAATGCCTGCCGAATACGCTTGTCCTTCATGATCTTAGAAATCGTTTTGGCAGCGGGACGGGCGTCGATCAGGGCCTTTGATGACATAGGGATATACAAGTATTTCACGGATTCAGACCAGTCCAGCACCAGTCTAAACTTGGAAAGTGGAATCGTGATATCCTGCCTGAACCCCTTAATGTCTCCGTCCCCGGAGTAGTTCAGCCATGCAAATGAGAATTGCAGCTTGTCCTCCAGACGGGTGATCATAGCGTAGTCGCCACAATCAGATTCATAGCGTACTGTGCCTTTTGGCGCGTCCAATAGGGTTGAGATCACGGTGCGGCTTATAAGAAATCGCCCACGGGTTCCATGTTGTCGGTCATAAGTCTTGATCCCGACAAAGTTCTTGTCTGCGGACATTGAGACCAGTACGTTGCGCATGTTCTCATTCGGATAACTTCTCATTGCCCGTGATACTTCCCAGCCAGGAACATCTCCAAGGCTGTCGTACTCGTCAGCAATGGACTCGAGCCACCATTCCAGTTCCTCCAGTGATTCGCCAGTCCAGCGGGGACCGCCATAGGGGGAATCAGACGTACCGTCTCCGTATTCGGTAAGCTCCAGCGACTCATCTGTCGCCACAAACTTACCTTTGTACGAATACAAGTAAATTGCGCCCTCCATATAGCGGATCACACGCCAAGCTCTTCTGCTGAAGGTTTTCGGAAATTGAAGCTCAATAGCGGTAGCTGCTGCCTGCGAATCGTTGCGATCAATCGCCTGATTGATACTCTGATCCATAAAGGGCTTAACAACGTGTTTCAATAATCATCGCCTCCTTCGTTGCTTACAGATTTTTAATGTACGGTTCGAGCCGTCCTTTCTGCGGCTCGGGTTAATGTGGTACCCCATACGGGGCATGTCATCCCCAGCCCGAAGGCCGGGGATTTTGTTAAGGTGCGTTTTAGCCATAGACTATGTCACTAAACAGAGCATACTGGATAATGGCATCCGCAGCGGCGGCGTCGATCTGGCAGACGTCCAGTCTTCCGGCATCGGTCAGTTCAAATGCCCGCTCGTTCTCAATCCAGAGCCGAAGCCCTGTAAGGAACTTATCCAGCGTCAGCTCAGAAACGGAATCATCCTCGATGTCGTAGAGCTTCAGCATCCCGCCATGCGAAATCTGTTCGCTGGCATATTCACCGAGATACTCGCCCACGACTTCGGCCTTGCCGCACCAATAGGTGATGCCGCCATCCAGAGCGGCGCTCATGATATCGTCGATATCCTCATCGGACACCACGAAGTTGATCGCCACAGAAACGCTGTGCTTCGTGACCTTGTTCGGATTCTTCTCCATAACTCAGCCCTCCCGGATGATGACGCCGCATTCGGTGACAGCAAAGCAGATGCTGCCCATTTCGGAGCATTCGGGATAATCGCGGTTGATCGTGTAGCTCATGGCGTAGCCATCCTCCAGATCTTCCCGAGACATCTCCCATTCCTCTTCGTGCTTCCCGACGAACAACAAAGAGTCAAGCGTCCCATACATGGTAGCCATCCGCACCACCAAGAAGACGGTGGCGTCATGTTCCTGCTCGAACCGGCGGATATCCTCCTTGAGCTGATCATCAAGGGGATAATACTTGCCGTTCTCACTGAGCGTTATGTCTCCGCTTTTCTGGAACATGATGATGACATCCTCATGGATGTTCATCAAATCCATTCTCAGAACAGCTTCTTCCACTTGCTTTTCACGCATCGTATTCATTGCATCTGCCTCCCTTTTTAGTTTTTTAAGGTACGATGGTACCCCCGAAGGGGCAGATTGGTTTGTGTTTGTTTTCTAATAGGAGTCGTTGGTGTGTAAGAGGCATAGAACTATTCGCCCGGAATCAAGCGAAAAACGTCTTGTAAATAAGCAGTTTTGTAAGGTACTTAAGGTGCTAAAAAGAGCGAGTGAAAAAATCATTTGGGTTCCGCCAACACGCCATATTCCAAACAACGCGGAAGATCGAACTCATAGAGCGGATAGGCGCAGAAGCCACTGATATGGTGTCTATGCTTTGGCTTGCCGAGCTTGTTGTCCTTTATGAATTGCTCGATTTCGGGTACGTTGTTGGTGTCCAGATATGCTTGATCAGGCGGCAATAGTTCATCCAGGAAATTGACGGTGATCGTAGCGTAATTATCTGGGCCTCCTTTGTCCTTGGTCTGCAACAAGATTGCCAGATTGCCATTAAGGTAGGTGGTGATCATAAGTGTAACCGGGTAATCTTTTTTGTCGCATTCCGAGTAAAAGGACAGTGGCGTTGGCTTTTTGTTTTTCCTGATTTGTCCCCCAACTGATGGTAGTTCCATATAGTTCCTTTCATAAATGTTAGTTGCAGAATGCTCTCCGCTCTCCTCCGTTTGGTAGCCTACCCCCTTACACACCAACCGCTCCTAAATAGAGACTTGAGGTATGTAAGCGGGACGAAATTGTTCGGCCTCCAGGCATTGGCAGAAATAGGTTGTTGCCGTTAAATGAATGTGCCGTTTAACTCCACCGTCTGCGGTTATAGATCTACAGAGAAAACGCTATCAAGACCAACCAACCTCGCCAGTTCATCCCACATCCCTTGAGGCGCTTCTTCCTCCAAAACCTTATAAACGGGATACCAGTAGTCCAGCATGATCTTGGCCACCTGTGCCGGATCAACCATCATCTGCACGGCATAGCCAGCAGTGGTTTCTCCCTCCAGCATGACGGGATCGCCTTCCTTCTCATCGGCAACCTGTTTCAGGCGGTTTTCTTCGGCAGATATTGCCTCCTGGACAATGCGGACGGCTTCGGATAGCTTCGTTTTATCTGTAGTTTTTTGTTCCCCCGTAGTTGGTTCTGTCATATATGTCCTTTCGCTTAATGGTTAATAACTGTGCTGCCAGTACCCTTCAACCTAGAATCCGCCCGCTTACATACCGCAAATCCCCACCCTTTAGCAGAGCTCCTTGACGTCAATCATTTGGCGGATCATCTTCTCCAACTCATCTGGTGTGATGACGAGGAACATTTTCGGCTGTCCGTTCAGCTTCTCGCGGATGTACTCCTTGATACCGTTCTTTCTGTCCGCGTCCTTTACGATCCACACGACGAGCGGGAACATGCCGGTGGCTTTCTGCTCGATGCCGGTGTAGTAATAGCGGAGGTACATGTTGCACTTGTCGAGAATTTGAGAAAGCGACGCCAGCAGGAAGGTTCAGCATCCAGTACCTCTAAAGTTAGGTCATGGCTGTCCCGGCAGAGACAGGTTAGCTGTACCGCAAATTCGGCTATGGCCAGCGTATGCTCAAGGAACATGGTTGAGGGTTCAAAGAAGCGTTTGCGCGGAGGCACACCGGGATCGTTCAGTGACAGAAGTCGAAGTCCCGCTTCGGTGAGGTGCCAGACCTGTAAGGTCGAGCCGCCGCCGAATCCTCCTACTCTCCGTTGAAGCGGAGCGATCAGGCCATGACCGCCGAGACGCTGGAGCAGAAGATTCTGATTGCGTGTTCTGGAAGTCTTGGTACTGCAATCTGTCACGTACAGCCGCCCGATCTGGTCCGAGGTAAGAAAGCGGTATTTCTTGATAGCCTGCAAAACGGCGTGGTCTCGGGCAGTGAGCTGATCCTCTATCTCAACGAGTTGCGCCCTTGTGAGCTTCGTGCTCTTTTTCTTGACAGCGCCCGCGCCCGCCGATGAGGAAGGTATCCCCGAAATGGGGATAGAGTCGCTTCCCAAAGCGGAGGAGTCGCCGCCAACTTGCGGGGCATTCTCGCCTTCAAACTCCGTGCGACCGGATGGGCGACGGGATGGGTCAAAAACAGGGGTAGAGAGTTGATTTTCGCTTATTTTATGGTCTTCATTCATAGTGATCTCCTTGGGTTAGGGTTTCTTTCTGCGCCCGATAGGGGCGTCTGCTACGATAGGGTCAGGCTCAGGCTCTCGTGGAGACATGATATAAATCAGCTCCGCTTCGGTCTTTTCGGCTGGTACGCCGTATCGCTTCATGCTCTCGGCCTTGCACTCCGCAGCCATTCGGATAGACGGCGAAGGCGGCAAGGTCTGTCCGCTGATCCAGCCGGTGCTTCTGCCTCCGGACTGGAAGGTGGTGTAGATTTGGTAACGCGGGAGCGTCATGAAATCGAGCGGAAGTAGCTCGGGAGCTTCAGCCGCCATATCCTTGGCGTCTTCACTGTTTAAACCGAAGATAATCTTGTTACGGCAGTTCGCGTCGATCCCGGCCTTGATGTCCGGTGGGAGCTGGCCGCGGTACTGATGCGCCACGGTGTAGGCAACGCCGAGTCCTCTTGCCTGAGCGAGAGCATCGGAGAAGCTGGTAGGAAGAGACCGGTAATCCTGTAGCTCATCGATGTAGATGGACACCATGTGGCGTTTCTCCGACGGGATACTGGCGCGAGATAGAGCAAGAGACCATGTCAGGCCGACGATCAGGCTACCGAGAAGTCTTGCCGACTCCGCTCCGACAAGTCCTTTATTTAGCGGAACCAGGACGATCTTCCTCGTATAGAAAAGATCGGTAAGGGAGAACTTCGGCTCGGACTGTCCGAGGACATTTCTAAGTCCCGGACGGTATGTAATCTGGCGGAGCTTGTTTAAGACCGGGGCGATCTCCGTTCTACGCTCAGTATCTTTCATTTCCTCGAAGTGGTTCCAAAATGGCTGGAGCGCCACGGGGTCGTGTATCTGCGATGTGATCTTCTTTCTAAAGGCGGCGTCGGTTAAAAGCGGCGGGAGCCAAAGCAGATTTGAGCCCTTGATCTTCGCCAGTGTCAGCAACGCGCCGGAGAGAATATCTGCGGAGCGGATGCCCCAGTTTTGCGAGAACAGCTCCTGAAATACGGCGAGGATGGAATCGGCAGTGAGCGTCGGGTCTTGATTATAAGAGAGCGGGTTAAACCCTACGGGGCATGGATCGGACGGGTCGATCACTACTACATCGTCCTTGCGCTCGTCAGGAATCCGCGCTAAAATGTCTGTGACAAGATCAGCCTTCGGGTCGATCACAAGGACGCTGCGTCCGGCTCTTATATCAGACAGAATCAGGCTCTGCATGGCGGTAGACTTACCGCTTCCAGTCGGGCCGAGAAACACGGTGTGTTCCAATGCGTCCTTTGGCGTAATGCTGAGTCGCTTTTTCTCGCTTCCGAGAGAGACTGCGAAGCATCGATCTGAGGAAACGTAGCTCGGTTCCTTGTACCACTTCGGCGGCAGCATCAACTTCGGATGGAGTCCGGGCGTACCGGGTAGCTCTTCCTCTCCGGCAGGGAGCAGCATGAAACAGGCAGTCTCCTTAACGGATAATCTGAGCGGCATTCGCCACGGCAATGTTGCTAGGTTAAGATGCTCCGGTTTTTCTGCTTCGGCGCGGATGTGTACTCCTGCGGACTCCAGCGTCCTAAGAGCCGAGATGATATTATTCATGCGAGTGCTGGTGTGATCGCCAGAGATGCCAATTCGGACAACGGCCTCGAAGCTGTACTGCTCCGCTTTGTCTCTCATAACGCGGTGCTGATCGGAAGACGCCCGATGGACATTCCCAAGCACAACATCCAGCCACGTAGCGGTGGGGTCGTAAGTGTTCCTTGAAACGGGAGCCGGGGTATGGGGAGCGCCTAAGACGATCTGGGCAACGCATTCCGCGTCACGTTTCGCTCCGGTCAGGGCAGCGATACTGGCCCTGATCATGGCGGCACAGACTTCCGTATTAAGAGACAAAACCGGCTTCGAGATCTTGAGCTTTCTCGCATCGGACACAGCTTCACGGGTTACGCCCTTGGCGAACTGGACGCTGTTATGAGCTTTCAACACCTCCTGGATACGTGTGACCGAGCCTTTGTGGGTCCCGAGAAGATATCTCATCACGCCGTTCTTACTTCTTGCCTCCCAAATGATCGGTCCGCGGGAAGTGAGGGACGCAAGGTGCGTCAGGATATCATGCAGCGTTTCTATCTCATAAGGCCGCTGAAGGAAAACCTCGCGCCAGACGATTTCTTTAGTAGTTGTCATGATCTTTTCTCCATTTGTAAACGCGACACACCACGATGATGACGCCTACGATCACCGCGATAATTAGAAGTGGCACACGGACGGAAACGAGATAACACACTCCAAGGTTGACGAGGTAGCAACAGACGGCGAATATGATAACGGCCCTGATGAGCCCTCCGAACAGGCTGTCCGTATCGGGTTCTGCGTTTTCTTTCTTGTTCACGCATCACGCCTCCTCCTTGGGTTCCTCGAAGGAATACTTCGGAACGGGATAATCCGGAATGTAGATATCGGCACCGTTTTCCGTCTCGTTTCCCCAGCAGTACCACTTTTCGTTGCTGGCCGGACGGCGGCGGCAGAAGAGCTCAAGGTACGGGCCATCAGACAAGCGTTCCACCACACTGGTGAACTCACGGGGCTTTTCGGAATGCTGGGTCGGGTATCCGATCATCCAGTTAATCTGGGACTTAAACTTCGCCGGGGCCTTGCCGCGCACCGCGAAAAGGCAGGTCTCGCTGGCGTTTCTGAAATAGTTCCCGACGCCCATTTTCGGCTTGATCCAGTGGAACATGGTGATGTAGCGGAAGCCCCATGCCTTGATCACTTCGAGCCCTTCATCGATATTGGAGTTGGTAACCCAAAGATAAAGGTGGGCGTTCTCATCCGCGAGATCGGCAACCGGCATGGCCTTGATCCGGTCTATGGACATGAGGTCGTAATGGCCGATGGCACCGCCATAACCGTGGCAGGAAGACTGATTCTTGCTCCAAGGCGGATCGGCAACGATGGTACGGAAAAGCGGCAGCTTCGGAATGTTTTCCGGTACGCGCTCGGTTTTCGGCGCAGTTCTTTCAATCTTATGTTTAGGCATATACTTGCAAATCCTTTCAAAATGTTTTGTAATATGTTCTTGGCTCCATTTAATCATGGGTCTTGAAAAACTCAGCTGGTGACGCGGCGCTAAACTTGACAATTTTGACAAGTTATTACATACTAATCGCTCTTTTGCCCGTAATTTGGACTTTTTGAGGCTGAAGCGGCCATCTGCCGTGACGCGTCCAGGGCCATCAGGTTAAGGCTGAGTCGTTCGTCCACAAAGTTGCTGATAATAGCGGTGTCTTCGCAGATCTTTTTCCGAATATGAGCCTGTTTCTTTTCCTGGAACTTGGCTTCACGGTGTTTTGAATACTTATAGACTGCGAGAGCCAGAACCGCGAGAGCGATGGCGACGTAAAGCAGAGTATTATCTGTCATCTGAAGCTCCTCCTTGCGATGCTCTCCATCGCCATTCTCGCGTAGGTCTGGACGATGAGGCGGTACTCGGCGCTGCCGGTGGGGGCGATGCTGTTGTAGTGCTCCTCGAACTTGGCGAGCACCGCCGTGTTGTCCATCGCCTGTTTCGTGAGGCCGGCCCGGAGCATATCGCAAAAGGCGTCGGTAGCGGCCAGCGCGTAGGCGTTGTCCTTAACGGCGAGGGCTTCTTCCTCCCACTGGTTTTTCGGGAGAACCTCAACGGTCTGGACAGGCTGCATTTCATAAGATCTGTTCATGAGAAAACTCCTTTCTGATTCTTGCCGGATGAATCCGGCGGGTTAGTTTCTTGGGTCGCCCTTAGGGTATCACGGACAATGTTCCAAACACTGTCATCGATTTGTCGCCGCTTTGCCGCGTTTTTGCCAAGGAGGGTTCATGGTGGAACTTTTGTATTTCGGAACATACGAACAGGTTCTTTATCCGTATGTAAAACATAATCTTAGAGCCGAGGACCGGGTCCAGAACGAAACGGCCTTTGTGGAGCATCTGCTGCTTGCTGCCGATGAGGAGGGTAACACTGTTAGCGACATTACTTCGTCCGTGGCCAGCAGATACAGAACCGGAGTACGCGCTATCCCGGACAATGTCGTGGCGCTGTTTCGGAAGCCGGGGGCGCGTGACATCGTTATTGACTATCTGGATGATCTCGTCGTGCCTTATGTTGATCGGGGCCGAAAACATTCTCTTCTAAAAGAGTTTGTCGACATCGTTGAGCGAGATAAAACCATAGACAGGGACTATAAAAAGGTTTTGATCGCCGAGGCCACACCCGAACGCTTGGCGGCTTTTCTGGCTGACCTTCTGATCTATGCCGTTGGTATCGATCCTACAAAGCAAAATGAAGAAAGCCCCGAGGAAAACTCGGAGCTTTTAAGAACAGTGAGAATAATAAATGTCGGAGAGCCGGATGGGTTGTTCCTTGGACGGGACGAACTGCTGAAATCTCTCGACAATGGATTTAAAGAAGGATATCAGATTCAGCTGATTGGCGGCGGAGACGGCATCGGTAAGTCTCGGCTGGCGCTTGAGTATGCCCATCGCCGTGCTTCCAAGTACAGGATTATCTGTTGGGTAAACACATGGAATGAAGAATGCGTATTAAGCAGCATCGTTGGCTTCCTGAACAAGGCGAATGTTCCGATCAGCGACTATTCTGCGGATGTGCTCTTTGAGCTGTTTCGCCGATTCTTTGAGGCAAATACAGATTGGCTCATCATTTTTGACAACGCCGATCTGAAACTCTCGCTCCAGCAGGGGAAGCTCAAAAAGCTGATCCCGCTCGAAAATGGCAACATCATCGTCACGGGGAACTTCGGAGCGGAGAATGGATTCAAGGACAGCAAGTACCACGTCCTTGGCCTTGGTGAAGATCTGTTCGATGCATCCATGAGCCAGATTTCCAGCCAGTGTAGTGGACACCCGATGCCGATGACGCTGGCCAAGGCATATATCGGGAGCTCGACCTGGATGACGCCCGAAATCTATCTGCATATGCTGGAAGATAGGGGTATCAGAGCAGAAAAAAGCGCCCCCTCCGACATAGCGGAAGCGGCGTTTGAAATCCAGATGAGACGAATTGAAAACCGGCAGAGATACTTTAGTGATCGAATCTGCGCGGCGGCAAAGCAGTTTCTGGTTATAAGCGCGATTTGTAATCAGATGGATATAGACCTGAACTTCTTAAGCGGTGCATTTCCGATCTTACCTGATCCACTTAGGGCAGTTTGCGAGGATAAGGAAACCCGAAAGCGGCTGGTAGATGAGTTAAAAGGCTTTGGCTTCTACGAGATCAGTGATGGCGTTCTACACGGTAATACATGGCTCTACTCCGCAGCACATGGTTTCTTTAGTCTGGTGGAGCAGGACAATATGTGCGCTCTGCTCCTTGGAAGAATGAAGAAAAACGTCGATGCTGTCAAGGAGAACGCGTATTCAGACAACAAAGAGGCTCTGTTAACAATAGCAAGACCGTATGTCTATCGCGCCCTTTATTACGCGCATAACTATGGGAACATGACGGCGGAGCAGATCAACGGGCTTTTTCCTGAGATGTAGAAACAGGCCTTTGTGGCCGGTTCGGTTTTTGGTTCGCTTAACTTGACTATGGCAGCTTGTTTTCTTCGGCGGCTTTAATGATCCGTAGTATACGTGCGATATAGAGGTCTGCCTTGTTCTTATCACAGTTCGTCTCACGTCCCCAGCGAATGATTACTTCTTCCATCATGCGAATACACATCCCAGCACGCTCGCTATGAACGTCCGGGGCAGGAACCCCGTGCGGAAGCCAGTCGAAATTGAGGTGGAGGAACAATTTCATGGCCACACGATAAATAACTCCTTCGTGCCGGTACTCACTACAGGCAACGGTAAAGAATTCGCCGCCTTGGTACATAAGTTTAAAGAGAGCTCTTAGAATTAGCTCATTATATCCACTGTCTGTCTTAGGAATCAGACGTCCCTGCCTTTCCAGCCAATTATCGACATTATCCAACATCCCCGCGATGGCGAGGCGGAGTTCGTTCCTTGGGTCAAGACGGAAGTGACGGCCCAAAGTGAATCGGGAGATACCCGTCCTCTCTGAGACCTCAGACCAGCTGACATGCCCGCCATGGTCTCGAATGATCTCTACGACAGCCACGAGTGCCTTGTAGTGGACGTGGCCATACTTCATTTCATGTTTTGTTTTTGGGATTTTGGTATAAGGGTTATTTCTACCTAATCTCATACTACACATAAAAAGCTCATTTCTATAAGAACCCAGAAAAGGACAATCTCCCTACTTGGGCTATCTGCCCGATGCCGTAGGGAGATTGCGTTCTTACTATCAATTTATACCATATTTATAGGATTATGTCAATCATACTGCTTATAGGGGCTATTTCGACCCTACCACTACTGTTCACCAATATGTATCTGCAAAGAGCTATATATTTCTTATATGGTATCATCTTCAGACATCATTTTTATTTCTTTTTGTAGACGAGGTTCTGCTTCTTTTAGCTTCATCATGACTATACGGTGATGAATCGGAGTTGTTCTTTATTCTTTACTTTAGATAATACTTTATCAGTCATATATTATGTTAATTTCAATAATTATTATTTTAGTTAATATAAGTTGGTTTAACATCCGTCTGTGTCATTAATGCATTAACAATACCAGCATTATTCCAACCATTAGAAATATAAACCTCATATAGTAAAGATGTTCCATCAAACATGTGATCATAATTAGAAGCAACTCCAGTCTCTTCAAATTCAATAACTAGTATATTTGAACAATCTTTAAACAAATTAGTCATTTTAGATGGTGCATTATCCCAATAAAGAGTTACAAAATAAATACCATCGTTTTCTAAAGACACAACATTTGTAATAGATGATTGCATGGTTCCATTTATGAACATTTCATTAGGACGATATTCAGAATTAAGATAACTGCTAAAAACTCTAATATCACCCGGTCCTTTTACCTTTAAATTAATTTTAAGATGAGAACTTGAATAATCTTTTGATGCATCTATCCATGTATTTGCTCTTGTATATAATTCATCTAGCGCTCCTTGCACATCAGTTGCAGCAAGACCGGAAGCAGAGTTGTCATAACCAACTTGGCTTGAAGGAAGGACGGTTGCAGCATAGACGGTTCCGCCGGTTAGGATTGCACCGAGTACAAACGCTGTTATAATCTTTGCGTTTTGCTTTAGCTTGTTTACTATCTTTTTCATTTTATCTCCCTATTTATACTCATTAGTTTAGTTTGTTGCTTAAGTAATCGATCATACATTGTGCGTTTGTACAGGTTACGCCGGTTGGCGGAGTGTATTCAAGGTTTTCTGCCATGAGCTTTGTCCATTTAGCTTTTATCGTAACAGTCTTAGTATTTGCTGAGTTGATGTTTGCATTTGTTTCGGTACCATCGAAGGTAGCAGTTCCGTTTGTCCAGCCGGTGAAGATATAGCCAGTACGAGTTGGAGTTAAGGTAGAGAGATTAACAGTATCTCCCCAGCCAAGGAGAGATGGGTAGGTTACGCCATCTTTTCTAGTTCCTCCATCCATATCCCAAGTTACCGTATACCCAAGACAACCGGATTTTGGAGACATAGAATAGACTACATCTGCTGAGTATGTACCGGATGGAAGGGTGTTGTCTGTTTTAACGCCATATTTAACTGGAATGGTGAGATTTGTAGTTTGGGCTGAAACTGCATCGTAGATGGTTGCTGGGGTAGTGCCTTTCTTTGGGACAGCATTATAGGTGTCTGTGTTATCTAGAGCATAGCCCCAGGAGTTGTTACTGAGAGCAGAAGTTGAGGTTGCTGGGATTTCTTTAGTTCCGGAATCTGTACCGGTACGGACAAGGGAGTTTGAGGTTGTTGAGTTTGTAGTGAGAGTAATGGTTGCACCATCTGGACAAGTATTCTTAACGGTTAGGTTGTTTGTGCCAGTGTAGACAGTTTGGGATGCGGTTGGAGTAATGTTAATCGAGGCTACGGTATCGTTAGACATAGACATTGTATATGGACCAACAGTCTCGGAAATGTTTTGAGTTTCTGCGTTAGACTTTATGTCTGGAGCGAAGGTCTTAACCGTAAGGAAGGTTAAGGATAGAAAAGAAAGACCCACCAGAATGTTACCGTACATACTCTGGCGGAACCTTAAAGTGTGTGATTTTCGAAAATCCATGACCATGTTGAATCTATTATAAAGCACTTCGAAAATTAGCACAAGGGCTTTGTTTTTGATATAATAAAGTTAGCTGGGAGGATCTAAGGCGAACATTGTCTTCAACTTGCGGACAATGGCTGGCAACCTAAGCATATATCGTCACAGATACTCCCGGCAGTTCTTCAAGTAGATTTAGCCGGACTGATCGTTATGATCGGTCCGGTTTTTATATAATGCCCTTTATATCAGTTCCATCCCGAGATATGCCTTATCGAGATCGTCCTGCGCAACGCCAAGATACCGCTTCGTTACCGCATAGCTGGAATGGTTGTAAATATCCATGATCACCACCGGGGATACCGCTTGGCTCGTCCAGGCATGGTATCCCCATGTTTTTCTTAAACTATGGCATCCGATCTTTCCCGCGAGACCGACGGCCTCCGCCGCACCGTGAATAATACGCCATGCCTGTACCCGCGAGATCGGTTTGTCTCCCTTTCTGGACCCAAAAATAAAAGCACTGCGCCTGTACGGGAGGTAGAGGCTTAGTGCTCGGATGGCCTGTTTATTCAACGCGATGGTTTTGATTTTTCCGGTTTTGTGCTCCGTGATCGTGATATGAGTTCGGAAGCGGCTTCGTTCATCGTCATAAACATCCTCCCAGCGTAGACTCAAAAGATCGCTGATGCGAAGCGCTGTATAGACGCCCAGCGTGAGCAGTACATAGTTTCGGATTTGTCCGCGCTGCAAAAAGTAGTTCGCCATTGCGTGGAGGTGCTTCTTGCTTCGGATCGGTTCGGTTGCTGCCATAATATTTCAAGCCCCTTTGCCTCGTCCATACGACGGGCAGAGGGGCCAATGTAACATGCTTTTTCTTCTGCTACTATCATACAACACTATCAATGTCGGAGGCAATCGAAAGCCGTCGACAAAATAATACAATCATCCAAACCGGCGTAGCTACCGGGGTTAATAATTTGACATCTTGCTGTTCTGAATGTAACTGAAGAAAAAATATGTTACATTCGGGCGTCCGGCCTCTGTTCGGGCGCTAGTGCGGGGGTGCCTTATGCTTACTTTACAGGAGATTATCTCGGCGGTTGAAGAGACCTACGGGGAGGTTTTTGATTCCGAGGAGCAATGTCCAGGTGTCTATTATCTGGCTTGTAGGCCGGTGGCGACGGAACTGGCGGACGATCTGGATGGAGAGCTGGCGGAAGAATTAAGCGGTACGTTGCCTAGCGAACTGGTTGTGGTGGAGCGGGACTGCCCGCATATCTCCGACGCTGCCAAAGCCTACGGCTCGCCGTTAGATGGCTACGATGACCTGATCGTCTATGATTATAATGCCGAGCGCGGTGGCCGGGAGGTGGTGCTCTATGAGGCGTACCGCTATCTCGTGCGGAATAAGCTCCCAATCCCGGACGGCAGCACCTTACTTTCGAGCGCAGCCTACTATGCTGACGATTACCCGGAATACTTCGGGCTGATCCCAGCGCCGGTTGTGACGCCGCGAGGCTTCATGACACGTTATCTGATGCTTGCGAACGGCATTTTTGCGCTCGAGACCGACACCGGAGCGCGGCTCATCGCCATCGCCGGGATCTTCTGGAGTCTGGAACTACAAGATACCACAAAGGCACTCGGAATGAAAGTGGCGAATCTCTCTGGCGATAAGGTTCCTGTGGAGGTGCAACACCTGTTCTTTACTGAGGAAGACGGGTGCCTTGCGCTGTTCGAGCTGCTTCCAGCGCGCCGGGCCTTGGCGGAATCGGCACGGTTGGACAAGCTGGCGCTCATGAATGCGATCTGGAGCTATCACCCGGAGTATGCGCTGGCGCACAACCTCCGGGAGCAGCAGGGGCTGAACGATATGCTCGGCCTGATTCTGAACGATGCTGGATTTGAGTGCGAGCTGTCCGGCTCGGCAAAGAACATGATCGCCCTGTCCGACAAGGCCGGGACGGAATATGTAAGGTGGTAGATAGCAAGACATATGCTCTCGCCTTTTATCTCATGCAAAAGAACTTCTTGGATAGTTTTTCTTGTAAATCTCAATCTTTGTTTGCAAAGCAAGTCGTATCCTGTTATAATATAGTTGTTCTTTTTTAGGCTTTGCACAAGAATTGTGAGGTGCGCGATGAATTACAACAAATTGTGGAAGCTACTTATCGATAAAAACCTCAAAAAGAAAGATTTACGGGAGAAGGCTGGTCTCTCGACGAATGTCATTGCCAAGATGGGCAAGGGCGGCGACGTATCGACTCAGGTGCTCCGTAAAATCTGCGAGGCATTGAATTGCAGGATTGAGGATATTGTCGACCTGGACGATTGAGTCCGCTTTATTGGACAGATAAGCTGATAGAATTCTGATAAGATAATCTTTTGAGAGGAGGTCTGTCTATGTGGTGCAAACATTGTAATCTGGAAACCAATGAAATAAAATGCCCAGTTTGCGGCGCTGAGACGGTAGAAGACCTCCCAATAGAGATTTTTTGGTGTAGTAACTGCAATATCCCGCTTATTCACACCTCCACAGCCGCAGATAAAGGGATCTGCCCGGTGTGTGGAAAAAAGACGCGCTACCTCACTACAGACCTCAGACCAGTTTTCCCCGAAGAAAGGCTGCTTTTGGCACTCTTGCTTGGCAAAGAACCTTCGGCTTATATGGATAAATCAGTCTGGGCGGTTAACAGCCGATATTACATTGACGGCAAAGCGGTTACAATTTCGGTCAAAGACTATGAAGAAGCTGATACTGATGTAATCACTGCGAGGCTTGCACATGCTAAAAACAGTATAGATTATAGCTCCTTCGATCAGAACATCCTGCTTTTCGCAGCTGCCAATCAGCACAGACTTGCTTACCTGAAAGACGAGGCGTTTTCGTTTGTGCGCGGTGCAGCAGATAAATATAAAGAAGAAAATATCGTCATATCGTTCTCGGGCGGGAAAGACTCAACGGTCACGGCAGATGTTGTAACCAAGGCGTTGAGCAACCCGAGCCTAGTTCATATTTTCGGAAACACGACGCTGGAATTTCCGACAACCATCGAATATGCGAATCGGTACCGAGAGACGCATCCGCTGGCCATCTTTCAGATTGCAAAAAACGATGAGCAAGTATTCTATGATGTTTGTGAGGATATTGGCCCTCCGGCGCGGATGATGCGCTGGTGCTGTTCTATGTTCAAGACGGGGCCGATCACTCGGGTCATAAACAGCATGTACCGCAGTCAGCAGATTCTAACCTTCTATGGTATCAGGAAGTCAGAATCAGTCAGCAGAAGCAAGTATAACCGAATTGAGGATGACGCCGAGTCCGTCAAAATTCAGCAGCAGACGGTAGCTTCCCCGATTTTCTTCTGGAAAGACATAGATATCTGGCTCTATCTGCTGGCAGAGGATGTCGATTTCAATGACGCATATCGGCTTGGTTATGATCGTGTTGGTTGCTGGTGCTGCCCAAACAACAACCAGCGGGCGCAATTCCTCTCCCGTATCTATATGCCAGAGGAATCAAAAAAGTGGCGTGAGTTCCTTGTCAGCTTTGCCAAGAAGATTGGTAAGCCCGATCCCGAAGTCTATGTCGATAGTGGGAAATGGAAGGCTCGCCAAGGTGGAAATGGGCTTGCATCAGCTGGCGACGTAAAAATACGCTTCACAAACTGCACAACAGAGGATCATGCCAAAATCTATCGTCTGGTGCGTCCATTCGATGACGAGTTGGTTGGAATGTTTGTGCCTTTCGGAAGGGTTGCCCCGGAGCTTGGTAAGAAATTGCTTCGAGAAACTATTATTCTTGATGCCAGATCGAATGTGCCAATCCTTTCGATTCAGCCATTTAATCAGGATGGATATGATTATGCAGTCAAAGTCCGGACGATGAATGTTGCAGACCACGATGATTTGCAACGGATGGTTGGCTATCAGATCAGAAAGTTTAACGCCTGTAGAAAATGCCTTAAGTGCGAGTCGATTTGTAGGCAGGGTGCGATTTCCATTATCGGAGACAGTTACTATATTGACCCTGAGAAATGCATCCACTGTAAAATGTGTATGACCGCAAAATACCTTGATGGCGGCTGCATGATGGACAAGTATATGCGCACGAAGTAAACGCTTGGAGGACACAGCAATGTCAATGAAATTCAGAGCTCATGATACATTCTTTATAAGAAAAGGTTGGCTCAGCAAGGGCATGCGCTGTGTTTCCAACAAGCCAGATGTGTTTATCGCCCACGATGAAAACCCGATGGATGTACTTGGAATCGGTGCGAATATGGTCAAGGCCCTCCGGTACTGGCTCCAAGCTGTTGGCCTGACAAAGGAACCGAATAGTGGTAGACGGGTACAGAGTTTTACTGATCTCGGCGAACTGATTTATCAGCATGACACCTATATCGAAGAACTTGGAACCCTCTGCCTCCTGCAGTATTGCCTTGCCTCGCAAGAAGATGAGGCCACTGCTTGGTACTTCTTTTTCAATGAGTTCTCTATGTCGGAGTTTTCAAGAGAAGACTTCGTTGCCGCTCTGCAAAAGTATATAAAAATGCGGGACAGCGAGACTGACTACGCAATCCGTTCCTTAAACGATGATTTCCAGTGTATCATCAATACATATCTTCCCCGCTATAAATCCAATCCGACTAAGGTTTCACCGGAGAACAATATTGACTGTCCCTTTGGAGAACTTGGGCTTGTAGATATTCTAAACAAGCGGAAAAAGACTTATAAGAAGAGCACTCCGTCTAGTGATATGCTTAATCCTTACGTCATTCTTGCCGTGATTGTTGACAATGCCGACGGTCAAAAAGAGATCAGTCTGAATGAGCTTCTGACCGCGCCGTATAACATCGGGAAAGTGTTTAATCTCGACTCAATCACGATGCTTGACGTGCTTTATCGAATTGAAAGGCTCGGCTTAATTAAGATCAACCGCACGGCTGGCTTGGATGTTATTACCATACAAGAAGAGCTCGACTTCTATGACTGTGTAGAACGGTTTTATGCGTCTATCGATGAACAGGGTCAGGAGAACAGAATATGAGAGACATGATTTCTGTTGCGTCAGGGTTCCAGTATTCCGTTAATATTGGATATGACCTTGGCAGCGACGATAAACTCAAAAACTTCATACCCACAAAATCGGCGCTTAGCCTTTTAGAGGATGTTCTTCTGAGCGTCAACCCGACCTCATCGGATCGCGCAAGGGTGCTGATTGGCGCATACGGCAAGGGGAAATCCCATATTGTCCTGACGATTCTCTCCATGCTGATGAAGAGAGACTTGACTCTTTTTGAAAAACTGATGCCGAGGATTGAAGAAAACCCAAGGCTTTATCAGCTTGTCCAGAACTATTATGAGAGTGACGATAAAATCCTTCCCGTTGTGATCAGCGGAAGTAATACGAGCTTAACTCAAGCGTTCTTGCTTTCTTTACAGCGGACACTGTCAGAACATGATCTTTTGAGCGCCATGCCGGAAACCAATTATAAAGCGGCAATTGGCGTCATTAGACGTTGGCAAAAGGAGTTCCCTGAGACCTTTGAGAGATTTCTGAATGAGATCGATGATCCGGTTGAGGTATTTCTCGGCCGGTTGGAAAACTATGATGTTGCAGCCTATGGCGCTTTTGAGCAGATCTATCCAACGCTTACATCTGGAAGCGTCTTCAATCCGTTCTTAGGGTTTGACGTGGTTGATCTCTATGAAAGCGTAGCAAAGAGCCTCAAACCCAAGGGTTATACAGGCATCTATGTTGTGTATGATGAGTTCAGCAAATTCCTTGAGGCCAACATTACCGACGCTTCTGTCAGCGACACAAAAATGCTGCAGGATTTCGCAGAAAAGTGCTGCCGGAGCGGTGGGCTTCAACTGCACTTGATGCTGATCTCCCATAAGGAAATTTCAAATTACATAGATAAGCTCCCCAAGGAAAAAACTGATGGATGGCGTGGAGTGTCGGAACGCTTTAAGCACATCCATATGAATAACAACTTCTCGCAGACCTATGAGATCATATCCTCTGTCATTCAGCATAAGGAGCCGAACTGGGAACTGTTCTGCGATGCGCACACCCGCGATTTTGAAGCTCTTTTTGCTCGCTATCAAAAGCACCAAATGTTTACGGATGCGCAGGGAGAAATCGAAACCGCAGTCAGAGGTTGTTTCCCCCTCCATCCAGTATCGACATTTATCCTGCCAAGATTGTCTGAGCGGGTTGCTCAGAATGAGCGGACGCTTTTCACCTTCCTGTCAGCGGAAGGAACGGCCACGCTCACGGCATTTTTGGATGGGTACAAGAACGATTTTACCCTTGTAACCCCCGACCAAATCTATGACTATTTCGAGCCTCTGTTTAAAAAAGAGGTTTACGCTGGAGATATCCACGACACCTTTATTCTGACGAGCACAATTTTGAACCAACTTCCCGAGGATACGCTCGGCAGCAAAATCGTCAAGGCAATCTCTCTGATCTATATTCTTGAGCAGTTTGAGCGCCTGAATCCGACGAAGGAACAGATCATTGGCATCTATTCAGGAGCCTATGATGTAAACGAAATCGAGCAAGCCATTACCGACCTGATCGAAAAAGAGTTTGTCATCTATATTAAGCGGAGCAATGATTATCTCCGGCTAAAGCAAACATCCGGTGTTGATATCCAGCAAAAGATTCACGACCTAGTAGAATCTCAGTCCGGCAAGACCGCCACAAAAGATATTCTCAATGCTACAAACTTTGATAATTACATGTACCCGTCTCGCTATAATGACGACCATGAGATGACAAGATTCTTTGCGTTCCAGTTTATCTCTGGAGCAGAGGTTACCGCAGACGTCGATTGGAATATTAAGAGCGAGTCGATTGATGCCGATGGAATCATCTATGGAATCATTCCCGAGAGCGAGACAAAGCTCAAGGAATTAGCCAGAATAATCAAGGACACAAGCGTCGGCAACGATAGATTGATTTTTGTACTTCCGAAGCATTATAGGGATATCGACGCTGTAACTCAGGAGTATGCCGCAGTTACCAAGCTAAGAGATCGTGCCATTGACGACCCAGTATTGTTCGATGAATACGAAGTGGTGTTCGAGGATTTGCAGGAGATTATTAAAGGCTTTATCGGATCATACACCCACCCTGAGAGTTATCGCTCGGTATACATCCATAACGGAGACGAGCTTCATGTGCGTAGGAAGTCTGGCCTTACTGAAGTCATGTCCAGAATTTGCGATGAAGTGTATAGCTTGACCCCGGTGATTAATAATGAGTCCGTCAACAAAAACGACATTACAAGCATCGCTCAGAATAGCCGCAACAAAATCGTTGGTGCACTACTGAGAAGTGAGCTTGAGCCGAACCTCGGCCTTTCCGGTACAGGTCAGGATGTCTCCATTATGCGTAGCACACTTTTGCGGACAGGCATCTGGAATGAAGTCGGTGGAGTTGCGCAGATTAATCTTCGTCCGGAAGACGAGTCCATGCGTAACATGTTAGAGACAATTGAAAACTTTATTCTTGAAGCGCGCCATAACGGACGAATTAGCTTTGCTATGCTCTATGAACGTTTGACTTCGCCGGAATATCATATCGGTCTGCGCCTTGGCCTGATACCGATTTATATTGCAGCAGTTATGCACAACTATCGCCAGCAAACTGTGATCAATGATCGTTTTGGGCCGGTTCAGACAAGTGTAGATGTACTGGTTCAAATCAACAGCGATCCGAGCAGCTTCACATTGGAGTATTTGGATTGGAACCCGGAGAAAGAACGCTATATTCTCCGGTTGTCCGAGGCGTTCGGTGACTATGTTGTGGAGGCGGAAAAGGCCAGCAATTCCTATGACTATGTGGCTAACGCGATGCGCCGCTGGTATATGGCTCTGCCTAAGTATTCTAAAGAAAGCACCAAGAAACCCGATGGTGAGAAGCTCGTGCGGCGGCAAATCGAGATAATGAAACTCCTTCGACAGAATAGTAGTAGCTCGGACTTGCTATTCAAAAAAATGCCGGAGGCAGTGGATTCTCATGGAGATTATGCAGATGCTGCAACGGACATCATTGCAGCAAAGGGTGTATTTGATGGGTTGCTGAGTGAGTTAAAGCACGAGCTTATTAAAAAGACAAAAGATGTATTTCTGCCGGAAAAGGATAAGAAAGCCGGACAGAAAATGTCGCTTACAGATGCCGCCAAGGAATGGTGCGACAGGCTTGATCCGAAGAGCTTTGAGCAGCTCTTCTCCGATGGGACAGAGCGTTTCTTACAGCATCTGAAAAGTATGACAAATGATGAGGACTTGTTTATCACTCGCCTCGCTAAGCTGGCAACTGGTCTGCGGTTGGAGGATTGGGATAGTAAAACCATAAAGCAATACTCTGATGCCCTCGCTCGCTTCATGAAAACAGCAAAGGACTTTCATAGTAGTGTTGTGGCTGAAACTATCAACGACACCTCCAGTTATCAGGTGACCTTTGCTGATGAAGAAGGCACCAGCACAACAAGACGCTTTGATAAAGTTGAAGTGTCTCCAAAAGGAAAGCTTCTGTTCAATCAGATTACTGCTTCACTCGAGGCAATGGGACATTCAATCTCGGAGCAGGAAAAACGACAGATTCTTATGGAAGTATTAAAGAAACTCTGCTGAGGGGGGATCTCGATGGCGTATTTTGATAACGCAGCGACTACATACCCAAAGCCAGACGAGGTCTATTCCTTCATGGACAGCTTCTATCGAAATCACGGAGGAAGTGCGGGACGAGGCGATTATGCTCTGGCCAGCACGGCCAAAGGGATTATTGACGAAACAAGAACGCTCATTCAAGAGCTGCTGCACTGTCCCGCAAAGCAGGTGGTCTTTACGCCTAGTGCAACGATTGCCCTCAATATGATTATTCAGGGCGTGATTGCTGGCGGGGCCAAAAGTATCTTCATTAGCCCATTCGAGCATAATGCTGTCACCCGCGTACTCCACCATTTCGAGCAGCTAGGTAAGATTACCGTGACGGAGCTTGCCGTCTCTGAATCGCTTGAATATGATATGGCGCGAATACGTTATCAGTTTGATGCAAATCGTCCTGATTTAGTGATCATTAGTCATGCCAGCAATGTCATCGGGCTGGTTGCGCCGGTTGAAGATATCTTTTCACTGGCAAAAGAGTATGGTGCTATAACGCTTATCGATATGGCGCAAACTGCGGGACTGGTCGATTTTGATGCTGGGCTTGAGACTGTTGACTATGCTGTTTTTGCCGGACATAAAACGCTCCTCGGGCCAACCGGGATATCCGGTTTCCTGATGAATCCAACTGCGGAGCTCCCATCGATCCTTTACGGTGGCACAGGATACGACTCGGCCAATCAAGATATGCCGGACAGCCTTCCCGAAAAATACGAAATGGGTACTTTGAACATTGCTGGAGTCGCTGGTCTCAATGCCGCGCTGAAATGGATCAAAGACCAAACAATTGAGCGGCTGTATCAAGAGGAAGAAAAGCGGCGGCATCAACTACTGCAAATACTGTCCGATTATGATTTCCTCACCGTGGTGGGAAATGTAGAGGGCCGAAAGTATGTTGGCATCGTTTCCTGCCTACTCGATGGAATCAGCAGCGATAGCGCAGGCAGCATCTTCGCAGAACGCGGCATTTCTGTCCGAACCGGATTGCAATGCGCTCCCAAAGCCCATCAGTTCCTCGGAACCTATCCGGCAGGGACAATAAGATTTAGTGTTAATGCATTGACTGCCGAAGAAGACTATACAGAATTACGAAAAGTGTTTGAAGCTATTTCAGCAGAAATGTGAGGGATGGTTCATGAGCAAGTATCAAGACTTAATGTTCCGTTTTAGTCGGGAATCATTAAAAGAATATCTTGGACATGATATGGTCGATGTTCTGATTGAATGGATGCCGACGAGCGATGGGCTTCTGACGAAAAAGAAGCTAATTGATATGATCGAATACTTGCATGGGGTTAATATTCTGAAGAATCGTTCGTTCAGAAAAGACTTGCTACTTGCTATGGAAGCCAGGGACATTTTCCGAATAAGGGATGATTGTTTATCGTCTGCAGATAGACAAATCAATGATGCGAATACTCTAATAGATATTATTTGTAGAAAATCTTGGGGAAAAAATAAGATAACAAAATATCTTCTCTCATTATGGGAGTACCCATCCGATTCTCTTGACACAGAACCAGAGGATATTACGGTTGAGTATACAGTAAATGTTGAAGATCAGTTCTATGAATTGCTTGACTATCAATATCTAATAAGGCAGAGAATCATGAATAATTTGAACTCTGGAAATATGCAGGAACGTATGCTGGTTCATATGCCAACCGGAACAGGCAAGACTAAGACGACGATGCATACCATTGCCAACTACTTTGCGTTTTCTCTGCGAAATACTGGAGCCATTATTTGGATTGCCCATACAACGGAATTACTGCAACAGGCATTTGATACTTTTATTCAGGTGTGGTCACATTTAGGCAATGATTCAATTACGGTTCACAAACTCTGGGGCAGTCGAACTATAAGTGACGATCAACCAATTCAAGGCATAGTCTTTTGTGGGTTAGCAAAGCTAATGAGTATCAAGGAAACAAATGCAGAGTTGTTTTCCCGCCTAAAAAAGGATTGTAGGCTTGTTGTATTCGATGAGGCGCATAAAGCTGCGGCAGCGAAGACCAAAAGGGTTATAGAAGATTTGCTTAGAATGCCGGAAGGATATGAAAACCGAGCATTAATTGGATTGTCAGCTACGCCAGGTCGAACGACGGTAGATTCGTATGATAACAATTTGTTATCAAATATGTTTGTGCCCTTCCCGGTTTCGTGGACAGTAAAA
>ERZ791886.340-NODE-340-length-28947-cov-2.174131_pt1 | contig 28947 bp, 37 predicted proteins | sample MGYA00510158_ERZ791886 | MGnify/ENA primary metagenome ERZ791886 (study PRJEB30046, sample SAMN00792063) | human gut metagenome | study: EMG produced TPA metagenomics assembly of the A metagenome-wide association study of gut microbiota in type 2... | reverse complement strand
GGACGATTTCTACGCGTATCGCCGTAAAACGTTGGCAGAGATAAGCAGATATATGAGGCTGCTGGGGAGGTGGAAGGAATGAAGAAAGATGCGGAGGACAGCATCCCCAAAGCGGCAGTGCTGGAGCTGATAAAAGAGATGGGTGGCTGTGATGCGGGCGATGAATATGCCAGAGGATGGGACGCTGCCTGTGATGCGTTTTACAAGACTATCATGGAGAGGTTTTGAGATGAATAGAGCAGAAACGACAAAATTTCTTGGCGAGTTGCTGGAACGGCAGTATTTAAGTGGGCTGGGAAAACATTGGGCGAAAGAGGTAAACATCGATCCGGGCTCAGCACGGACGCATCGCCGGATCGACTATATGTTATTCCAGCCAGCGGGACAGTGTAATATATCGGACATCGAAAAGGGAATCTTTACCTGTTACGAAATCAAGAGTTGCAAGGCAGATGTATATAGCGGGAATGGGTTGAATTTCATCGGAGAAAAGAATTACATAGTAACCACGATGCAGTGCTATAAAGACATTAAAGAGGATTATCTAAGCGGGGCACTTGACGCACATATCCGCAGTATCGCTCCAGGATCGTCGACAGAATACGGAATCATAGTGGCTATTCCAAAAACGAGAATGCTCGAAGATGAATTTCAGAATTCGACACCGCTGGATGGAAATCTGGACAAATGGAAGCTGGCGATTGCCATCAAATGTTTTGGAGGTCGCCGGAAACGGTCGATGGTTGAATTGCTGTTTTGTATGTTAAGGAGTGGAAGATAAAAATTCAGAAAGAGGGGATGAATCATGAGTGAAAATTGCAATAGAGCGTGTTGGAACTGCTGGTATGATGAGTTTTGCGACTGGGCGGCAGCAGGCGATGAGGATGCGTGCGAGAAATTTGCGCCGGAAGAAATGGAGGCAACAGAAGCGTGAGCGTAGGATATGATAAGTTGAGGGAAGCAGTTGACAAGGATTGCAGATTGGGCGGCGGAACCATACACCCAGAGGGGTGTGTGGACTGCGGAGGCAAGTGCTTCCACAAGTATTGCGATAAGTTCAAATGGGTTATCGACAGAGCCAAAGCCTACGCAGAGGCTACGGGACTGAACTGGGAGGACGTTCTTGACGGCTGGGAGACCGATAGGAACTATTGGTACATGAATTACTATCAGGACTGCAACCAGCCGAAAATTAAGGCTGGGAAAGTGAGAGTGTTCGAGACGACACTTGAATTGAAAGAGGCTATCGGAGAAATGAAGTTCCGTTGTCCATCTTGCGGGAAAGAAAGTTCGAACCCTTATGAATGCAAGGTGTGTGGATGGAGAGTTTACGGCTTGCTGGGGGACATGGGAAAAGGCGTTTTTGTCTATGTAAAAGAACGGCTCAAAGGGGAGAATATGTTCATGCCAGTATCGTGGGAAGAGAAAGGAAACCAGTGATGATTAACGGAGAGCTGATAGTAGACAATTTTGCTGGTGGCGGCGGGGCAAGTACTGGAATCGAGGAGGCAACGGGGTATTCCGTGGACATCGCGATCAATCATGATCCGGAAGCGATCAAGATGCATAAAGCAAACCACCCGTACACGAAGCATTATTGCGAGGATGTGTGGCAGGTAGATCCGGTCAAAGTATGTGGCGGGCACCCGGTGGCGCTGGCGTGGTTTTCTCCGGATTGTAAGCATTTCAGCAAGGCAAAGGGCGGGAAGCCAAAGGACAAGTTTATTCGCGGTCTGGCGTGGGTTGCCTGCCGCTGGGCAGGACTGGTACGTCCGCGCGTGATAATGTTGGAGAATGTCGAAGAGTTTAAGACGTGGGGACCGCTGGGGCGTCGGAAGCATCCGATCAAGGCAAAGCAGGGAAAAACGTTCCGTAAATTTGTCCAGCAGCTTACTGATTTAGGATACGAAGTGCAGTTCCGGGAGTTGGTGGCGGCGGACTATGGAGCGCCCACCATGCGGAAGAGGTTCTTCCTGATTGCACGATGTGACGGCAAGCCGATTGTATGGGCGAAGCCTACCCACGGACCGGCAGACAGCCCGGAGGTAAAAGCTGGCTTGCTGAAACCTTATGTGGGGGCGTATACACAGTTGGATTTTTCACTCCCATGTCCGAGCATCTTCGATAGCGCTGAAGAAATTAAAGAAAAGTACGGAATCCGGGCGGTGCGTCCGCTGGCGAAGAAGACAATGGATCGCATTGCCCGTGGAATCAAGAAATTTATTCTGGATAACCCGGAGCCGTTCTTGATCCAGTGCAATCACGGCGGCGAACGTAAACCGGGGGATATCCGGCAGCCAATGCCGACAATTACGGGAAAGCATGGTTTTGGAGTAGTGGCACCGATACTGATTCAGTACCATTCGGAAACGACGCAAAATGAAACGCGTGGTCAAGGAATAGAAGATCCGCTTATGACGGTAGATGGTTCGAACAGATACGGTCTTGTTACATCGTTTATCAGCAAATTCTATAAGAGCGGTATCGGACAAGATATAAGGGAGCCATTACATACAGTGACGACCTCCCCGGGGCATTTTGGAGAGGTGCGGGCGTTTTTGACGAAGTATTACGGTGTCGGTACTGGGCAGGACATAAAAGCGCCGCTTGATACTATCACAGCGCAGGATCGTTTCGGGCTGGTAACCATATATGGCACTGAATATCAGATTGTGGATATCGGACTGCGGATGCTGGAACCGAAAGAGCTGTACGGTTGCCAGGGATTCCCGGACGACTACATCATCGACCGGGATTGCGACGGGAAGCCTTATCCGAGAGCGGAGCAGGTGCGACGCTGTGGAAATGCTGTGTGTCCGCCGATACCTATGGCACTGGTGCGGGCGAATCTGAAAGAGTTATGCGTTGCGAAGCGGCTGCCGAACTGCCGGGCGGATCGTCTGGGCGAGGATGCGGGCGGGCAGTTAAGGTTCGCGTAGATTTGAGGGAAGCGTTTTCTGCGCGAAGCGGGCGCTTCCTTTTTGCATCCTTTTGGTGTATGATAAAAAATATTATAGTTACACAGAAGAAAAAAGCGTAGTAGAAAAACTGCATTGAATTAAGGCGTTTTTTGTTATATTTTGAAAGAATAGTAAAATGAGGTAAGAGTAATGGAAAAGAAAGTGTGGGCAAAGAAAATAGGAACCTTTTTATTAATTGCAATTTCTATTGTGGGTTTTCCATTTGTGCTGGAATTTGTTTTATATAAGACACCTGTAATAAGTCAATTTACGAACGAAACATGGTTTTCGTTTATGGCATCTTATGTTGGAGCGATAGCAACATTTGTGGTTTTGAGGATTACGTTAAAAGAGAATCAGAAAGCTGTAGAAGATGAGAAAAGAAGATTAAGAAGAAATTATGAAATTGAAAAGGAAATTAGTGAGGCAAAAGATATTCAAAAGGTTTTGTTGTTGGATAAATATGATTTTTTGAATATGAATACTTTGGTTATTGATTTTATGAAGTTTAGGAAAGATATGTATGATATACAATTTAAAATAAGAGAGTTTCAATTTGATGAAAAAGGGCAAACGGCACGAGATAAGTATTTTATGAACTTATGGTTTTTGGAACGTTATTATACTTTTTATTTTGCAGAAGAGAAAAGACCGAAAGAAAACGACAGAGAAGGATGGATACAATATGTGAATTCTATAGAAGAGAAAACAACAGAATGGAGTCATAATGCAATGTTAAAGCGAAAAAAAATTATGGATTTATACAAAGAGTATGTTGATGAAATGAAGCGAAAAGAATTTGGGTAAAATCATAAAGAAAATATTTTGAAAAAGGGGATTGTTGTTAAATGATTGGCAACAGCCTCTTTTTTAATCCTCAAAAATCCAAACGTGCAGAGAACCCCTCCTGCCCTACCATGATAAAATAATGGCAGAATGCCAGAAATAAGGGAAGTGATAGACATGAATCTGAATGCAGCGATGCGGAAGCTCCAGAGGGCTATTCTCGTTCGAACCGGTTTAGTAGTGAAAATTGGGACGAGCCAGTTTCACAGCAAGGACCGGAACCGTATGATTACGATGTATTCACTGACAACGCCAGTGCTGCAGGAGAACCGGCGGGGAGAATGGAGGATGAAGGATTATGAGATTATTCGGACGGCATCGCAGATTGATATTGTCATGACGCTTCGGGAAATCTGGACGCAGTTAGAGGGCTGGGCTTGAGCTTGGGACGGGACAGTACGATGGAAGAGGGTGGATAGATGAAGCTGACGCCGAAGCAGAAAGCTTTTGCGGATAATTACATAGAGAATGGAGGGAATGCTTCTGCAGCGGCGCGGGACGCAGGATACAGGGAACGGGCGGCGGGGTCGATGGGAGCGGAGAACCTGAAAAAGCCGCAGATAGCCGCCTATATAGCCGAGCGGCAGGAGAAAATAGATTCCGACCGCATCTGTACGCTGAAAGAGATCCAGGAGCTTCGGAGCAGAGTGGTGCGTGGGGAGGAGAAGGATCAGTTCGGTCTGGATCTCTCCGTGGCGGATCGGTTAAAGGCTGCGAATGATTTGGAGAAGGCGTTATCCATCAAGGAGCAGCAGGAAGCGCTTCGCAAAGCAAAAGAGGAAGCCAGGGCTGCGGGAGAATACCACATTGATTTGGATGTGATTGCGGATGTATTCCATCCGTTGATTCGCGATGTGAGACGTGGAAAGCATACAGAATATATTCTTCCCGGTGGGCGTGGTTCGACCAAGTCCTCGGGAATTTCGTGTATAATTCCGGAGCTGATAAAGAATCATCCAAGTATGCACGCGCTGATTCTCCGCAAGGTGGGGAATACGATAAAAGATTCTGTGTTCGCTCAAATGAAATGGGCGATCGCGAAGCTGGGATTGGAAGAGGAGTTTCGGTTTAAGACATCCCCGTTTGAAATCACGTATATGCCAACTGGTCAGAAGATATATTTCCGAGGTGCAGATGATCCACTGAAAATTAAATCGATTAAGCCGGAGTTCGGATATATCGGTATTCTCTGGCTGGAGGAGCTGGATCAGTTTGCGGGACCGGAAGAGGTCAGAAGTATTCAGCAGTCTGCTATTCGAGGTGGTGATAAGGCGTACCGCTTTAAATCATTTAACCCGCCTCGGAGTAAAATAAACTGGGCGAATCAATATGTAGAAGAGGCAGAGTTTAAGGATCCAGAAGCATTGGTCTGCCGAAGTACGTACAAGGATGTACCGGCGGAGTGGCTGGGCGAACAGTTTGTGAACGACGCCGAGCATCTGAAAGAAGTAAATCCGGATGCATATGAGAATGAGTATATGGGTCATGCGAACGGAAATGGAGGCAACGTGTTCGAATTTGTAGAGGTGCGGGCAATCACAGATGAAGAAATCAGTCATATGGATCGACTTTACTGCGGTGTAGACTTCGGATGGTACCCGGATTCGTTTTGCTATCTGCGGACGTACTACGATGCCGCCAGGGAAACAATCTACCTTTTGGACGAACTCTATGTGACGAAGTGGAGCAATGCCAAAACGGCGGGATGGATCAAGAAAAAAGGGTACGATGACTACGTTATGATATGTGATTCTGCCGAGCCGAAGTCAATCAATGATTTCCGGGACGCGGGTCTTCCTGCCCGCGGGGCGGAGAAGGGGCCTGGCAGTGTTGAATACGGATTTAAGTTTTTACAGACAAAGAAAATTGTCATTGACCCGAACCGGACACCGAACGCACATAGAGAGATTACCCGCTATGAGTATGACCGGGATAAGGAAGGAAATATAATAAGCGGCTATCCGGACAGGGACGATCATGCGATTTCAGCGCTGCGTTACGCATATGAACCTCTGTTCAACCGGAGAGGAAACAGTGCATAGTTGTATGGGTGAAAATAGATGGGATTAATAGAGACAATAAAAAGGTGGATAGGGATGATTTTCAAGAAACAGGCAGAGGATGAGTTTAAGATTAAGTCCGTAGTATCTCCGGAGATGGATCGAGAGCTGAAATGCTGCGCGGGTATTTATGCTGGAAAACCTCCGTGGCTTAGTAAAAATAACAGAATCCGGACTGTGAACTTTGCTAAGTCAATTTGTTCAGAGACTGCCAGACTGACAACCTTGGCAATCGGGATCCAGATTGAGGGTAGCGCGCGGGCGAATTGGCTGCAAGAGCAGATTGATAAGGTGTATTTCCAGATTCGTCACTGGGTTGAATTTGGCTGTGCCTACGGAACCTTGTTTGTAAAGCCGAACGGGGAAGGGCTGGACATATTTACGCCGGAAGATGTTATTCTGGTAGATTATGATAACCAGAGCATTAAAGGACTGGTTTTCCGTGATACATACACGGAAGGGGATAAATTTTATACAAGGCTTGAGTATCATCGCTTTGTAGAGGTATGGCAGGACGGAAAACGTGTGTGTCCGTATTATATCAGCAATCGAGCATATGTTTCCAAATCGGCAGATGACATTGGGAAAAAGATTACATTGGAAAAAACCAAGTGGGCGGATATGATGGAGGATACACCACCAATATTGAAAGCAAACGGGGAGCGGCTGGATGGCCCGATGTTTGGCGTGTTCCGTACACCGCAGGCAAACAACATCGATTTATCTTCTCCAATGGGACTGCCAATGTATGTGGAAGCAATCGAGGAGTTGCGCGATCTGGATGTAGCGTACAGTCGGAATGCTGGGGAGATATTTGACAGTGAAAAGATTGTACTGGCAGATGATCGCCTCATGATGATGGATGGAATGAATATCAAGGGCAGAACGGCGATTGAATTGGAAAGGCAGCGGGAGGAAATGAAGCTGCCGCACTATGTGAAAAACGTGTTCGGCTCGGATTCGAAGGACTTTTATCGGGAAATCAATCCGCAGCTTAACACGAAAGAACGTCTTTCTGGTATTAATGCCCTGCTGTCCCAGATAGGTTATAAAGTCGGGTACAGCAACGGATATTTCGTATTCAACGAGAAAACAGGAATGGTAACGGCAACGCAGGTGGAGGCGGATGACCGGCGGACGATCCAGCTGATAAAAGATATGCGGGACAAGCTCCAGGACTGCTTGAATGGTGCGATTTATGCATTGAGTGTGTATGCGGACCTGAACGGCTTGGCACCGGCTGGGCTGTATGAAGTGACGTATGACTTCGGAGACATAACCTACAATCGTGAAGAGGACCGGGCGCGCTGGTGGCAGTATGTTATGCAAGGAAAAGTGCCGGCATGGGTCTACTTCCAGAAATTTGAAGGAATGTCCGAAGAGGATGCGAAAGCAATGGTAGAGGAAGCACAGCCAAAAGAACCAACGCTGTTTGGGGAAGAGTAAAAGGATGCAATAGAGGAAGTGAGGGCGGCAATGCTTAGACCGGCATATTTGGCGGCGATTGCGGAAGGAAGCGAACAGATCGCTTCGGAGCTGCATGATTATATTGTACAAGCCATTGTGGGGCGGATGATGGAGCGCATCGGCAGAGGAGAAAAATATCTGCTGACTTCGGCGGACCGCTGGCGGATCCAGATCTTGCAGGATGCTGGGGAGTTGCTGGAGAATATAACGGCGGAGCTTTCTCTGTACACAGGGAAGCAAATACAAGAGATTCGTTCGGCAATGGAAGAGGCGGGAGTGAAAGCGCTGGAAGCGGATGATTTGATATACAGTGCTGCCGGTCTGTCTACGGTACCACTGTGGGAGTCTCCAGTGTTGGTTCGGCTGATGGAGCGGAATATGAACGCATCGTTGGGTGAATGGAGAAACTACACCCGCACGACGGCAGAAGAAGCACAACGGCTCTATATCACGGAATGTGATAAGGCGTACAACCGCGTTATGTCTGGAGCAGTGGCGTATACGCAGGCAGTCAAAGAAGCGGTTGAAGAGGTTGCTTCGGCAGGCGTGGCAGTAAAATACCCAACCGGACATACAGATACACTGGAAACAGCGACAGCACGGGCGGTTCGTACCGGGATCGCCCAGGCAACCGGGGACATATCCTTGAAGCGCATGGAAGAAATGGACTGGGATACTATTCTAGTATCTGCACATATTGGAGCCAGAACCGGAGACGGCGGGCAGAATCCTGGAAATCATTTATGGTGGCAGGGGCAGTTTTATAGCAGGAGTGGAACAGACAAACGCTTTCCTCCGTTTTCGCAAACGGGGTACGGAACAGGAGAAGGGCTGTGCGGTTGGAACTGCCGTCATAGTTTTGGCTGTGGGGATGGTGTTCATAATCCATACGAAGACATTCAGACGGAGGATAATGTCCGGATGGAAAAATTGGAAAAACGTCAAAGGGAGCTGGAGCGCCGTGTTCGAAAAACAAAGCGCGCTGTGATGGGGATGCAAGTGGCAGTTGAAAAATGCCAAGATGAAGCTGCAAGGGCTGTTCTGCAACAGGAGCTGGATCGAAAGTCGTTTCTCTTGCAAAGGCAAAACCGAGTCTATCAAGACTTTTGCAAATACAATAATCTGCGCCCCCTTTCGGAGCGTTTAAAAATAGCCAGATGGAGTAGGGAACAGGCGGCTAAAGCCAGAGGAGCAGCGCGGCGATATCAGAATGCGAAAAGAATATGATGACAGAAATCAATAAAAAGTAATTGTAGAGATGTGAAACGTGGGGGGAATGGATTGGGGAAAAACATGATAAAATGGCAGTATGTTGGAGGGGAGAAGAATGATAAAGAATGGATGGGTATGCTGCAGAATATGCGGCAACAAGACCCGGACAAAAATTCGGCCAGATACGGAAGCGGTAAATCTTCCAGTATTTTGCCCGGTATGTAAAAACCAGAGCATTGTAGATATTGTAAAAGGGAATGTTTTTTATATTCAGAGCCAGACGCATGACGCAGAGCCGAACGAGTAAGAAATTCTTACAAGTTTAGACTCTGCGTTTTCTATATGTTGGGTAGACTCCTTTCGTGTTTGTGTGCGCCCTTAAAAGAAATCCCCAGCTAGGGGAGAGGTTGAAAAGCGGATGCAATTTCCGGCGCACACTTGCAACGCAAGTTGCACATACGTTATCATTTGTACCCCCTGTTGTGCCAAGCATAGCACATGAAAGAAAATGCTAACCAGCCTGTGCCGGTTTAGGACCGTTAGCTCAGTGGGTTAGAGCACCCGGCTCATAACCGGATGGTCCGGGGTTCAAGACCCTGACGGTCCAGTACCATATGTTTAAATGTTAAGGAGGATGAGAATGGAGAACTATGAACAGATCCTTAAGGGAGTAGGGATTGAAATTCCCGAAGACAAAAAGGCAGATCTGAAAAAGAAGATGGAAGAAAACTACAGCACAAAAGAAGATTATGACCAGGCGGTAAAAAAGAGAGATGAGTATAAGACATCGCTGGAACAGGTACAGGGAAAATTAGACGGCTTTAAAGATGTGGATGTAGATGATTTGAAAGGGCAGATTCAGAAGCTTACCACAGACTTGGCAGATGAGAAGAAAGCCAGAGCAGAAGATGCCCGTAAGGTAGAGGTAGAAAAGACAGTCAATTCGTTTCTTGCCTCAAAGGATGAAAAAGGGGAAAAGCGGTATCGTTTTCTCAATGACATTACTGAAAATCATTTTCGGGATGTTCTTGTAGCGGAACTGGACAAGGATTCGGCAAAAGGAAAATCTATTGCTGATATTTTCAAAGGAATGGTAACGGATGATGAGGGAAAACAGAAGCCGGGAATTTTTGTAGATAAAGCGCAGGCAAACAGTGCCAAATTTACGGCTCCTGTCAACAAGGATAAACCGGCGGGCGGACATAAATATACGATGACGGAGGTCATGCGGATGAAAAATGAGAATCCAGACCTTGATATCGATTCTTTTATGAACGCCTGATAGTACGTAAACCAAACAAAACCAAGATGAAGGTAGAAAGGACAAGCAATGGCATTATTTGATTTAAAGAATTTCAACGGCGAAGTGTTTGGGCGGTATGTAGATACTGTTCCGAATCTGAACAGAAACCAGCTTTTAAAATCTGGAGCAATTATTGAGAAAAGCCAGTATGCAGCGATGCTCCCGGATCAGACAGGAGGAAATTATATTACTGTACCGATTAAAGCACGTATCGGCGGTACACCGGATAACTACGATGGTTCGACGGATATCAAGTCGGATTCCCGTGATACGTACACGCAGGGGCGTATCGTAGTGGGTCGTGCTCACGGATGGACCGAGAAAGATTTTTCATCGGATATTACCGGAGAAGATTTCCTTCCAGCAGCGGGAGAGGTTGCGGAATACTGGGATGACGTGGATCAGGCTACATTGTTAGCAACGCTGAAAGGTGTGTTTGGTATGACTGGAACCGAGAATGTGAAGTTTGTTACCGCTCATACCTATGACGTATCGGAGAATGCAACGGAGTGCGGATTTAAGGAGATCACTCTGAATAATGCAATTCAGAAGGCACTGGGAGACAATAAAGCGAAATTCAGTTTGGCAACTATGCATTCCAAAATCGCGACGGATCTGGAGAACTTAAAGCTTCTGGCGTATATGAAGTATACCGACAAAGATGGCGTTGAAAGAGATCTTACGATGGCTACACTGAACGGAAGAACCGTACTGGTTGATGATAATATGCCGACAGAGGCAGTCGAAGCGAAGTATGTTAAGGCAGTACAGACGGATCCAGGCGCACTGAAAGTAACCACAGACGGAACAGGAACGGGTGAAATCAAGAAAGCAACGGTTTCGACTGATATTCCGGATGTTGCAGAGGGGGATTATGTAAAGCTCCTCCCGGCGGGAACAGTATATACAACGTATGTTCTGGGTGCAGGCGCGATTGAATATACAAACTGCGGTGTAAAGTATCCGTATGAGATGGATCGTAATCCGAAAACCAACGGTGGCGAAGATACCCTGTATTCCCGCCAGAGAAAGATTTTTTCTCCGTATGGAATCAGCTTCAAACGCCCGTCGTTTGTCTCCCCGACGGATGCTCAGTTATCAACTGGTTCAAACTGGGAGCTTGCAAATAATAATGCAAGTTCCGGAACAAAGTATTTCCCGTCGAAAGCGATCCCGATCGCACAGATTAAAACCAGAGGTTAAGGAGGTTCCGGCATGGCATATGCAGATTATGAGTTTTATGGAAAAAATTATTTCGGCAATGTCGTGCCGGAAGCAGATTTTCCCAGACTTTCGGAGCGGGCATCGGATTGGCTGGATACAGTAACTTTCGATCGTTTGGTTGACGGTCTGCCGAGTGATGAGAGAACCCAGAAACGTATTCAGAAGGCAGTCTGCGCTCTTTCAGAAACATTGTATCAGATAGAGCAGGCAGAGAAACAGGCTATGCAGATAGTCGCTTCGGGAGTTTCAACGGGCGAGAGTGGTGCTGATAACAGAATGGGTGTGATAACATCCCGATCCGCTGGAACGGAATCAATTTCTTATGCGACCCCTCAGCAGCTCGGAAGTGCCGCGAAAGAGTGGAGCGCTCTCTATGCCGCTGCGGGGGATGTGAGCAAAACGAATGATCTGCTCCTCAAAACAGCGCTTCCGCTGCTGATGGGAGTAAGAACAGACGATGGGATACCAATTCTGTACGCTGGAATATGATACAGTAAAAGGTTGGTTGAAAATTAAAGGGAGGATGAGTCAATGGATATTGCAACTTTAGGATCGTGTGTGGCGATCGTTATGATTTGTTATATCGTGGGTCTTGGCTGTAAGGCTGCGAAGAAAGTGCCGGATGAATGGATTCCGGTTATAATGGCGGTAGTCGGCGGCGTTCTGGGGGCTGCTGGAATGGGAGTTATTCCAGATTTCCCGGCGACGGACTACATCACGGCGGTGGCGGTCGGTATGTTCAATGGTCTGGCGGCAACAGGCGTGAACCAGTTATACAAACAGAGCAAGAAAGCGTAGTTGAATGGGCGGACGAGGTGCTTCGAGCGGTATAAGCGATAAGGGTAATTCTTACGGCAGCCAGTATCACACCGTCTTGAAAAGCGGAAACATAAAATTTGTGGAAGCAAATGACAGGCACTCAGAAAGCCTGTTTGAAACTCAGACAAAAGGTCGTGTATATGCAACAGTGGGCGGAAATGATCTTCTGAAAATCATATATTACGACCGACAAAATAAAAGAGCAAAACAAATTGACCTCGACCATAAACACAAGGGGATGCAACCTCATATCCATCATGGATACTATCATAATGAAAATGATAGTGCTAAAGGAGCCAGTCACTTGACTTCTTCTGAAAAGAAAATGGTTGAGAGGGTAAAACAGATATGGTATAATCATATAAACAGAAAGCATTAGTTTAAACGAACAAAAACAGTGCGATCAGCACATGATTCCCATAAAGGGATGCTTTTTGCCAGCAAGTGTCGTATACCTTGGTGATTACGCCTTGATGGAGGAGAGTTCGGTTCAACTCCGAACGCTTGCCGAATGAGAGATATCATATCAGAAATGATGTGGTGTCTCTTTTTTGTTATACGGAGGTAAAGATGGGCGGACGCGGCGGAAACAGCGGAATGGCTGGAAAAAGTACGGGATTTTCGTACAAACGGGGGAACAGAACTGTAACGGTGCAACGAACAGCGGCAGGAGTTACCCTTGTGGATGGAAGACCGAGCAAGGTTGATTTTAACACATTGCGTAAAAATATGAGTCAAAAAGATGGGTTTAAAAATTTGACAGATTCAGATCTGAGGAAAGCACGCGAAAGACGATATGAAAATCAAAAGCATGATTATGAAGTTCTTCCGAATGGAGAACGTGGAAAAGGTAAAACAGTATATCGTCCGCGTAGAACGAGGTAATCAATGGCGAATAAGGAAAGCAGTATTGCATATGAAAATCTAAATCGCCGGATCTTCCCTGGTGTTGGTGAATACGGCATACCGCGCTTAGAAGCGGAGACCTTTGATGGAAACTGTGAGTTTGTGGGATTCAATTATGCCCGCGGTAATTGCCGGAATCCAGAGAAAAAAGCAGTTCATTTCTTTATTGACGATTATCAATTCGATGCTCTATGGCGCAACGTGGATCGCTATGTGGACAAGCTGAGGCAGTTTCAGTATGTTTTGACGCCAGATTTCAGCACCTACACCGATTTTCCTAAAGCAATTCAGATATACAACCATTACCGTAAGCATTGGGTAGGTGCATACTTGCAGGAGTATGGCTGCCGAGTAATCCCGACGATCTCATGGAGCACACCAGAATCCTATGCATGGTGCTTCGATGGGGAGCCAAAGGGCGGCACACTGGCGGTTTCTTCGGTCGGATGCATGAACAGTGCAGAAAAAAGAAGTCTGTTTTTATCCGGGTATGCGGCGATGATTGAGCGGTTACATCCGGAGACAATCATCTTTTACGGCAGTGTTCCGGAGGAGTGCAAAGGAAATATTGTCCGGGTGCGGGCATTTAGCGATAAATTCAAGGAGGCGGTATGTGATGGGTGGTAATTATGTATAGTGATACGGTTACAGTATTTTGTTAATACGAGTCATCAGGCGAAGCCATCTGGTACCCATATGTCTTGTCGGGTGTAAATTTGAATATGGATCGAGGTGCAATCTTGAAAAAATATGGTCCAGGCAGTACGGACAACGCACAGCTTCATATCGAATATCAGGAGCAGGATGGTAGCAAGCTGATCCGGACGGCAGCAGGATTCTTCCTTCCGTGGCTTCCGCCAAAGAGTTGGAAAAGGCAGGAGGCGGAAGAAAGGGCAGCTAGTATCACGTTTGGCAGTGATGATTTTTTTATAGCTGGAGAATGGGAGGCAGGTGCCGTAAATGATGCTGATTACCCGGATGGTTTTTATCAGTATCTGAATGCGGAACGGGATTACTGCTTTAAGATATCCAGTGTGGGCGGACCGTACAGCCTGATCCCGCACTTTGAAATTCTAGGAAAGTAGGTGGACGACATCGCCAGAAGGAGTAAAAGAGGTGCTATGAAAAGCTTCTCTACCGTTAAGGGAAATGTTCACATAACATTGGATATGTCGCGGTTTAAGCGACAGTTTCAGAGGGCGCAATATCAGCTTGACGGGGCTGTCATGGAAAGTATGGTTCCATTTATGCCGATGATTACCGGAAGTTTTATAAATACGACCCGCGCGGCTAGTGCGGCGGTGCAGGGCAGCGGTGTTGTATATGCTGCCTATGGTCCGCAGGGGCGATTCTTGTATGAAGGAAAAGGCATGGTAGATGAGCAAACCGGCAGCCCCTGGGCGCGTAGGGGAGCGAAGAAGGTTTTGGTCAGCCAATATGGCGGAAAGACACGGGCAAAGGAACGGCTGGAATATACGAAGCAGGCGCATCCGAAAGCTCAAGCGGAGTGGTTTGAAGCAGCCAAGAAGGCAGATGAAAAGGCATGGATTCACCTGGTAAAAGAAACAGCGGGAGGTGGTAAACGTGGCTAATGTATTGCAACCGATAGGAACAGATGCGAGTGGTTATGAGGTACTGACGGCGGCGATCCGGGAGCTTTTGAATCAGTATCCGGGTCTGCCACAGGGAGAACGGATTAAGTTTGAAGAGCTGGAAAAAGACAAAGGAATTGCTTTTTCAGCGGACAGCGGTGCCTTGATTTATGAGGAGAATGAGGATGTGATAGGGAACATCTTTCAAACCTGTCAGTTTCCGTTCTATGTTGTATACCGGACGGCATCCGATCGGGAACGACGTAAACTATCGGTTCAGAGCTTTCTGGACGGGCTTGGAAAATGGCTCTGCCGGGAAAAGGTTGTGTTAAATGATAAAGAATATCGTTTGACTGAATATCCAAAGCTTTCTCGGGAGAGAAAGATAACAAGAATTGTGCGGGAAAATGCATACGGATTGGAACCGCAGGAAAATGGTGTACAGGATTGGGTTCTTCCGGTATCTGTACGATATAGTAATGAAATATTAGAGCCAGACGCATGACGCAGAGCCAGGATCAATTTGATTTGAGGCTCTGTTTTTTTATTCAAGAAGGAGGACGTTATGAGCAAATTAACAAGAGGTGCTTACAGAACATTTCTGGATGCGGCATTTGGTGGTACTGGAACGCCTAAATGGTGGAGACTGGGAAAGTACACCGATGACTTAAGCGTTAATCTGAATCCGGATGTTTCATCCAATAAGAATGTCTGGGACGAATCGTATGTTGAGGACAACGGTTATGAACCGTCGATCGAATCGACCACCTATTATGCGGATCCGACCGATCCGATTTATCCGAAACTGCGAGATATGGCAATGAACCGGTTAAAGGGTGATGATTGCAGAACAACGATTCTGGAAGTGATTGTAGAGGATACCGCAGCGGCAAAACACAGGGCATGGAAAGAGGATGTTGTGGTGAAGCCGGAAGAGTACGGCGGCAATACATCGGGCTTTCAGATCCCGTTCAGTATTCATTTTGATGGAAACCGGAAGGAAGGTTCTGTCACGATCGCGGATGGCGCTCTCACGTGGGATGATGCCAAGGTAGGAGAATAAGGGAAGGTGTAACAGATGGGAAATGTAATTCAGATTGATGATGGCAGTAAGGTATACGATATTACGAATATGCGTGGGGAACTTTTGGGACAGTTCAAATTTATTCCATCTGATTTCGATCTTATCCGGCGTTATGATGAGACGGTTTCTGCTTTTGAGCAGATGTCCGAGGAGATCAAGGGAAAAAAAGATGCACCGATTTCCTATGTAATGGAACTGGATAAGCGTATCGGAGAACAGGTGGATTATCTGTTTAATGCGCCGGTGGCGAAAAGCTTCTTTTCGATTACCTCTCCGTTCACGATGCTGGACAGCGGGCAGTTCTTTGTTGAAAATGTGCTGAATGCTGTAAAAGGGATCATTGAGCAGGAGCGGAATGTAAAGCTTGAAGCGGTGCAGGCTCATGTTCAGAAATATACGCAAAAATATAAAGCGGGTCCGGGCGGCTATATTGCCCCGGTAAAATAGTGTTTACCTGGGATCTTCCGCAGGCGCTGGAAGTTGGCGGGAGAATGTATGAAATTCGGACAGATTTCCGCCCGGCTCTGGATATTTTGGTGGCATTCAATGATCCAGAGCTGCCGGAGGAAAACAAAATCCAGGTAATGATGGAGATTCTGTTTGTAGAGCTTCCACCGGAGGAGTACCTGAATGAAGCCGTAGAACGGGCGTACTGGTATCTGGATTGCGGGAAACGAAGTGATGGAAAGACTGGCCCCAGAGTCATGGATTGGGAGCAGGATGCATCCATGATTTTTTCGGCGATTAATAAGGTGGCAGGATATGAGCTGAGAAATCCCCAACGCTATACGCATTGGTGGACGTTTGCGGGGTATTTTGACGAAATAGATGAAGGAACCTTTTCGCAGGTTCTTGCCATACGCCAGAAGCGTGCAAAAGGGAAGAAGCTAGAAAAATGGGAAGAAGAGTTTCTTCATGAACATCGTTCACTTGTAATTTTGGAAAATAAGACATCGGAGGAAGAACAGAAACGGATTGCGGCAGAAGAGGTAGCGGTCGATGCGTTATTTAAGGGGGTGTACTGATAGATGGCGGACGGAACCATAGTAATTGATACGGCGATCCGGAAAGATGGGCTTGATGCCGGAATTAATGAGATAGAACAGGCACTGGACGGCGCATCGGCGCAGTTTCATGATTATGGGGATTCTGTTCAGAAGTTCATCGATGACTATATGAACGGAGCCGGACAGGCATCTCGGTACACGAACGAATTAAAGCAGCAGGTTGAAACGCTGAAAGAGCAGTTGAAAGAGCTTGAAGGGAAAGGACAGTGGTTTGGAGACAGCGAATACGATGAGAAGTATTTGCAATATCAGAAACTTCTGCAGGCGGTAAAGGATTATAAAAGAGAAATTGTAAGCCCTACACCAGGCGCAAAGATGTTTAATTCGAGCACCCTTGAAGGACAGATTGAAAAGCTGAGCGGCGATTTGATGAGACTGCGCAACAGCGGAAAGGGCTTCGGAGATGAGACGTTTGATGCGACGGCGACCGCGCTGAAACGAGCCCAGCAGTCACTTGCAGATTATCAAAAAGAACTGTTTAAGACAGAAGAGCAGCGGCAGAAAGAGGCAGAAACAGCCAGGAAGCAGGAAGAAGCGCAGCGGCGCGTTAATGAGAGGCTGGAGGAAGCGCGGCAAAAGGAAGCCGCCGCCGCTCAGGAAGCTGCCCGGCTTTCGGCGATCGGTGAGAATGCTAAAATTTCGAATCGACGCATCGTGTCCCTCAATAAGGAACTGGCTGCCCTGGAGGCACGACAAAAGGAACTGTCAAAAGCGGGCGTAGGGCCGGGATACAAAGAATATGACAGCAACGCCCGGAAAATAAGGAAGCTTAGGGAAGAACTGAGCCGTTACCAGAGCGGCGCAAAGGCATCTGAAAAGCAGACTAAGAAACTGAATAAATCCTTGAATAATACCAAGAAATCGGCGGGTGGCGCCCGGATGAGCATGAAACGGATGTTGATGATGTCTCTGATGTTTTCAACGGTGTTCCGTGCACTATCTGCAGTTGCTTCGGGGTTAAAGTCGGGTACGGATAACCTGGCGCAGTATTCGGATGATACAAATCGGGCGCTCTCTATGCTGGTGTCTGCCCTGACCCAGTTGAAAAACAGTTTTGCAACTGCATTTTCTCCGGCGATCGAGTATGCGGCACCGGCACTGACAAAAATGATTTCACTTTTGTCGGAAGCGGTTACGTGGGCGGCACAGTTGGCGGCTGCTTTGACGGGCAAGGACACATATACGCGGGCAACTAAGGTAGAAGAGGATTACGGCGCCGCCCTGAAGGAGAGCAACCAACAGTTAAAGGATAAGGAGAAACTGAATAAAAAGCTGCTGTTTAGCTTTGATGAACTGATACAAGCGCAGAAGAACAGCAGTGATACAAAAGATTATGTCGGACCAACGCCGGATCAGATGTTTAAAACGGAGGAAGTTCCGAATGAAATGAAGGATCTGGCTGCGGATATAAAAAAGACATTCTCTGATTTGTTTGACCCGCTGAAAGAGTCGTGGAAAGAAAATGGTCCGGAAGTGACGGAGGCTGTTAAAGCAGCTTTTACGGCGATGAAGCAGCTGGCAGGGGATGTCGGGGCTTCCTTTATGCAGGTCTGGAATATGGAAGGATATGGGAAACGTATCACGGATGATCTGCTGATTACGGTTGCCAACCTGGCATGGACGGTCGCTAATCTGGCTACACAGTTGGATGTAGCATGGGTGGCAGGTGATACCGGCACAAACATCATGCGGCATCTGGGAGATATCATTTTAGAAATCACAGGCTTTTTCCGTGATGCATCGCAGAGTATGAAAGACTGGTCGGCAGATTTGGACTTTTCCCCGTTACTTACCAGTTTTGACGCAGTTTTGGCGGCATTGGGACCAGTGGTAGGAGACATTGGCGACGCGTTGCTGTGGTTATTGAATAAATGCCTTCTCCCGTTGGCAAAATGGGGGCTTGAATCAGGGCTTCCGGCGGTATTTGACCTGATAGCGGCGGCGCTGACGGCATTACATAGTGTGCTCATGGCAGCAGAACCGACATTTGACTGGATGTGGAATGATTTCTTCCAGCCGATTGGGCAATGGACAGGTGAGTTAATCATCGGAGCACTCCAGAAGCTTACGCAGGTGCTTTTGAGGTTTTCAGACTGGACATCTCAGCATAAGAGTACGATTCAAGCGCTTACGGAGGTTGTAATCATGTTCTTTGCGGCATGGGCGGTCACAACGCTGGTTTCTCATGTTGGATTGATGATCGCGAACCTTGGGAAGCTGATTGGCGTTCTGGCAACGACCAATATCAAATTCTTGGCGATTGTGACGGTTCTGACAGCAGTTGCAGGGCTGGCAATGAAAGTGGCTCAGGCGTGGACAAAAATGACACCAGGAGAGCGGCTGGCGACGAAGATCATCGCGGTAGCTGGTGCGATTGCATTGGTGGTAGCGGCGATCGGAGCGTTGACTTCCAATTACGTGATGCTTGGCGTAGCGATGGCGGTTGCGTCAATTGCTGGATTGGGAATTTCTAGCATTGTGAGCAGTGCAAATTCCAGAAGCGGAAACAGCCGACCGAATACAGCATCTGCATATCAGAATGCGAACCGGGCAGTTTCTTACGCGAGCGCACCGTTCAGGATGCCTCGTCTGGCAACTGGTACGGTGGTACCTCCGAGAGCGGGTGAGTTCGCTGCTATCTTAGGAGACAATAAACGGGAAACTGAGGTGGTATCTCCGCTTAGCACGATGAAACAGGCTTTGAAAGAGGCACTGGAGGAATCTGGGGCAATCGGCGGCGGAAGAGATATTCATATAGATTTGATACTGAACGGGCAGAGATTTGCCAGTGCAGTATATAAGGCGAACAATCAGGAAAGACAGCGTGTAGGAGTAAGGATGGTGCAACAGAATGCCTAAGAATGGAAATGGAGTATTTGAGATTGACGGAATGACGTTTCGGTTATGGGTTAAAGAGCTGAAACGCTCTTTCAAAGTAACCGATACGGATAATTCTGGGCGGTTGAAAGATTACAGTATGTATCGGGACATTGCAGGTACCTTTTACAATTACACGCTGACGCTGGATCCGGATCGGAGCAATCGGGCTGATTACGATAGTTTTTATGAGATCGTGTCAGCACCGAAAGCCTCTCATCATATGGTGTTTCCGTATGGGCAGGAGACACTGGAGTTTGAGGCGTATGTAACCAGCGGAGATGATAGTTTGAAGATGCAGGGGACGGATAACGGACATATCAATAAATGGTCGGGTCTGTCGCTGAATTTTATAGCCATGAAACCGAAAAGGAGACCGTGATGGGAGAAGGATTGAAAATCGTATATGATGATGTGGCGCCATATGCGAAAGAAAATAGCACTCCGCAGATTGTAAAAGCAGGATTGCGCCCTCATAAAGGACTTTTCCCGCGGGCGGGGTTGGTGCCGGCAGCGACAACCGTAGAACGAGAGTTCTTGGATCTACGCCGGGATGATTTGACCTACCCCGGTTACGCGCTTTGTTATCCTGGCTTTTCTCTGCTGGATGGAAACTATATCAATATGCCAGCTCCGGCGGATGATTACGGATATATTTCGGATGAGTGGTCGGATGCGGACGGTAATTTTGGATGGAGATATAGCAGAAAAGGGCTCACACCTCAAAAAGGGCTGTACCCGCGAACATTTCTATACCCAGCACCTGGCGGAAGTACCTGGATGGATATGCCAGCACTGACGATCAGTTTCAACGGGAAGTTTTCAAGTGTAGGTATTCTTCTTACGTTCAATTTGCTGTCGGGAGATTATGCGCGGAAGCTCAATATTAAATGGTATGCAGATGATACTCTGCTTTCAGATAAGGATTTCGAGCCGGACAGTGCGAGATATTTCTGCAGTAATTATGTGCTGCGGTACAACAAGATTGTATTGACATTCAAAAGTACGTCAAAACCATACCGCCCGGTGTTCCTGACCCGCATCGATTACGGAATCTATCGTGATTTCCTTTCGGATGAGCTGCTTGAAACGGATTGTTTGCAGGAGATCAATGCGATATCGGAGAGCATCAGCATTAATACGTTGTCGTTTACTGTTCGGGCAAAGAATAATATTCCGTTCGATCTGCAGAAAAAGCAGAGATTGGGATTGTACTTCGACGGCCGCTTGTTGGGAAATTTTTATTTGAAGAGCGGCGCCAGAAAGAACCGGATCGATTATTATATGGACACACACGATGCACTGGGGATTCTGGATGGTAATGAATATCATGGAGGGATCTGCTCGGCTGTGAAAGTAGATACGGTACTGCAAGAAATATTTGCCGGGGAAGATTTTGGATATACATTGGATGAGTCCTATAAGGATGTTACGCTGACAGGGTACATTCCGTATACGAGCAAGCGAAATGCGCTGGTGCAGGTGGCATTTGCCATTGGTGCGATCGTAGACACGTCTTACGGAGATTGTGTGCGGATTTATCCGCAGCCACAGGAAGTAACGGGAACTTTTGATAATTCGAACACGTTTGATGGATTGACCCTGGAGCATAGCGACATAGTAACCGGAATCCGGCTGACCGTTCACAGCTATGCGGAGACGGATGAGGAGGAAGAGTTATACAAGGAAGCGCTGAATGGAACCGCGGAGATTGTATTTTCGGAACCGCATCATAGCCTCTCAATCCTCGGCGGCGCTCTGGAAGAGAGTGGAGCCAATTATGCGATCATAACAGGAACAGGAGCCATTATTACACTGACTGGGAAAAAATACGGTCATTCGACATCCCAGTTATCGAAAGATAATCCGGATATTATTTACAACAAAAATATTAAAGAGGTAACGGATGCGACTCTCATAAATCCAGAAAATGGACCGGCGGCACTGGAACGCATTTATGAATATTACCAGCGGGCAGAGAGCGTTGTTGGCGATGTGCTTCTGGAAGAGGACAAGCAGTTGGGACAGAAAGTGCAGATTGACACCGGCTACGACGGCATCCGCACAGGAGTAATAGAAAGCATTGATCCGAGTTTTGCAACAGGAATAAGAGCGAGGATAAGCATACATGAGTGAGATTCTTGACAGTTTGATATTTGACCGGGTACAGGAAGATTTAGATAACCTGACGCAGAAAGCATACATTGATTATGCAGATTTGAACCGCATTGAGGGGGCTATAAAATGGGTTTCTTATGTGCTGAATCAATACGGCTATAAAAATACGACACATAATAAATTGAATTGGAAAATGAATGATTTCCGAACGGAGAAAGAGATGGAGCGCCTGCGGGATAATATAGCAGCTATCCGGGCGGCTTATTATACCCCAGACAGTACACCGCTTACGCCGGAAAGAATTACATACACATCCATTTATCAGGCAAACGCGATCGAGAAGATCATTTATGATATTGGCACATTGATTGAGACGTCTTCGCCAGGAATGCAGCATTTAAGTTTCAGGCTGGGAGCTGGCAGGGCACTAGGGAACAGGAGTATAGCAATATGAGCTTAAAGACAGATTATAAAAACGATATCTTTACTGGCAAGCGGAAATATCAGATAACCAATAATGCGGATGGAACGGTTTCTCTGGATGATGTAACGGACTATGTGCAGGAGGGGGATATTCTTTCGGCGGATGATGTGAATGCGATCAATAAAGCGGTAAATGAGCTGCAGACAGGAAGCGATTCGTTCCAGGAAGAAATTACAGGCCGGGTCGATGATATATCTGGAACTGCGGAGGCCCTGACCGGAGAAGTGCTTCTGACACTTCGAGCATCCAGGTGGAGCGACACAGCGCCGTATACGCAGAAGGTTGCGTTTACTGGAATAAAGGAAGCGGATATTCCAATATATGGGTTGCGTTTGACAGGAACGCTGTCTAATGTGACGGTAGAGGCGCAGAAACTTGCATGGGGCTATGTGGATCGGATTGCATCGGGAGATGGTGCCGTGACAGCGTATTGTTACAGTAAAAAGCCTGTGACGGACATCGTGGTATCGGCGAAAGGGGTAAAACATGGCTGATGGAATTTTGTTAAAGCATGGTGCCGGTGTGGATAATACGGATTTGACCGCGGTATCGGGGGATGTCCTGGAAGGAGAGAAGTTCTTGGGAGCTGACAGCAAGGAAGCGCAGATGGGAGCGATGAAACGGATAACGGCGGTTGATAAGTCAATGACCGTCAATGAGACTTACAACATCCCTGCTGGATATCATGCTGGTACGGATTCTTTCCATCAGTCAGGGATTCCAGTTGAGGATGGTCCGCAGATTGATCCAGGCAGCGGTGGAATTACTGTAAATGTAAAAGGAAAATACCTGCAGAGTAATGCAGTTCTTATGTCGGTGGAGAACCTACGACCAGAAGTGATAAAGTACGGGGTTCAAATCGGAGATATTACGGGAAATTATCAAGGATTTCCAGATGAGGAGGGGTAACGGTGGATGGATTGCTGGATATGGTGGTGCAGAGCGCAGATTTTGATGCGCTGACAGCGACACCGGAAATGGTATTGGAAAAGAAAAAATTCATTGGTCCAGATGGCACTATCAGTGTAGGTACAATGCCTGATAGGGGTTCCCCTACGATTTCCCTTCCCTTGAATGGAACAACGTCAATACCAGCAGGAAAATACAGTGGAGGGAAGGTCACACAGAATATCCCGGCAATGGGAGATTATACAATTTATCCGACCAGTAAGGAACAGCGGATTCCAACAAAAGGGGTCTATATGGGTGGAAACATCATCGTTCCCAAGCTGAGCAATCTGGTGCCGGAGAATATCAAAGAAGGGGAATACGTCGGCGGCGTCGGGCCGGGAACCTGGAAAGGGTTTGTGGTGAATGATCCGTATACGCTGTATTATCGGGGAACGTTTGGCCCGGGGCAGAGTATAAAAATACTTAAATCATACAGCAATTCACATACGGTGAATCCTACATATGAAGAAAAGTATATTTACTTAGCGCCTGATGGACGTTTGACGGAACAGTTTTGCAGATTTAATCCTATTGATATAACGGGAAAGAAAACATTAATAATTGAATATACGGTTTATTTGAAAGCGATAGCATACAATACTTGCTATATGAAGCCGTTTTTAACTACGTTTGATCCAGATGATGGAAGTGGGGGGCGATTGGATGTTCTCGGAGATAAAAATTTGTTGGGAATAACGACGTTGGGAAGAGATACTAAATATACGGCGCCAACCGCTGTAAGTGGTGATGGAGCTCATGATGGTGATCAAATAGAAAGTCTTCGGGTGGATGTATCATCTTTTTCACGAACGGTATATCTTTCCTTGTATGTATCTATGACAAAATATGAGAAGTATGCTTGGTTTAAAATTCATAGCATAAAATTCGAATAAAGGAGAAATCAATATGGGAATGAATGATAAACACAATTACGATCCAACAAAATGGGTAGACAATAGCGAACCGGATATTGATGCAGAACATTTGAATAAAATTGAATCAGCGCTGCAAGAATACGGTGTCAGCATTGATGAGCTGGCGGCGGCAGGGGGTACCGCCGCGAAAGTCAAGGCTACCGATACATACGGTTTGGTAGTGAGTGCCTTAGGGGAGAGTACCGCGCAGGCGCTGATTGACGCGATCGCCAATAAGGTTATGAATGAGCTCATCAACAAAAATAAGATTGTAAACAACCTTCTGGCAACGGATGCCTCCACCGTTCTGGCGGGAACGCAGGGAGCGGCGCTGGATAAAAGGCTGGTGGCGGCAGAGAATGCGGTTGCTCAGTTAAATAGCGAGCTCTCGCATATAGGATTGGAAATTTGGGGCGGTTTAGCAACATCTAGCATCGCCGATGTCAGGACGTGGGTTATGGTTTCTTCTAATTACATCGATTTAGTACCGGGAAGTTATATCATTGGGTATAAAGCCAAAGTAACCACTAAACCATCTGTATACATCGATTCTAAGGTAGACAATGCAAGCCAAACTCTACAATTATATGAAAAGAGCTGTCAAATTCCTATTTCATCTTCTGTGGATGATCTTACAGACAGGAGTGTTCAAAATACTTTCATGTTTAGGATTCAAAGCGCAGAACGTTTATATTTGTATTTCTGGTGTGTTGAATCAACAAGTGTTACATGTGAAATATGGGCCAAACGAATCTGTTAAATAGCGACCTTGGAACCGTTAAAAGCAAACGATATCTATTGCTGGCAGGAACAAACCAAAGCGGGATAAAAATGTATGTTAATACCGGGAGTGACGGAAAAGTGGATCTGTGTTTTTCGAGTAATGGAATGTTTTTCGGCTCAATAGTTTTTGACAATGTAGAAAAACAGTATGTTCCGTCTAATCCAAACTCTTACGATTAATGAATGAAGATTTCATTGAGAAAATTTTACAGAATCTCTCTTTTTTGTTACCTTAAAAGTATCGGAAGGAGAGATTTTATATGATAGAAGAGTTATTAATGAATGTAGTAAACGCAATGAGTAGCTACTTGGATGAAGAGCAGCTGGATAAGCTGCAGAATGTTCTGTATATCAATTTTCACGGTGTGCAGGTGGCGGAAGAGAAAAATGAACTTCAGGCGACCGGCACCGATAACGACACCGTAAAAATGCGGCTGTTTGTCGCTTCTAAAAAGGTGTCTGGGCGTCAGGATAATACACTGGCGCAATATATCCGGGAGATTACCAACTGCCGGAATGCGCTGCGGAAAAACATTGAGGATATTACCACAATGGATTTGCGCTGGTATTTCGGAATGCTGAGAGAGCGGAATAAAATCAGTATGGTTACTTTACAAGGACGGATGCGTTATCTCAATAGTTTCTGGACATTTTTGCAAAAAGAGAATCTGGTTAAGGATAATCCGGTGGCACGCATTGAGTCGCTCCGGATCGAGAGCACCATCAAAAAAGCGTTCTCGGCGCAGGAGTTAGAAGCACTTCGAATGGCTTGCGCCCGTCCGAGGGATCGGGCGCTCATAGAGTTTTTATATGCCACAGGCGTGCGAGTATCGGAGTTGTGTAGTCTAAATGTGGGAGACATAGATTTATACAAACAGGAGTTCAAAGTTATGGGTAAGGGACGAAAGGAGAGGAGATTATATGTTTCAGATGTAGCTTGCTTTCATCTCTACCGATATCTAAGGTGGAGAATGGCAAAAGAGGGGCTGACAATGGAAGAACTGGCGCAGAAGCCGCTTTTTGCGTCTGCGAAGAAGCCGTATAGCCGCATGACAGTGGCAGGAGTGCAGTATCTAGTGAAAACTTTAGGGAATAAAGCGGGAGTTGGAAATGTGCATCCGCATCGATTCCGCCGGACATTTGCGACGGATCTCTTGAATCGAGGAATGCGGATCGAGGAGGTCATGGTGCTGATGGGACACACAAAGATAGAGACCACATTAATTTACTGCAATATCAAGCAGGATAACGTGAGAGAGTCATATCGTAAATATGCAGCATAAAAGAGGAGAGAAGTAGTTTTTTTGAGTCGGCAGAAATGGCGGCTTTTTTGTTGTACATAAAAATGGGAGAGCGGAGAGAAGAGGAGATCGGGCAGTATTTTGACCTGGAAGATGGGTAAGGTTTTCACAGTTAAATCTTCATTCATTAATCGTAAGAGTTTGGATTAGACGGAACATACTGTTTTTCTACATTGTCAAAAACTATTGAGCCGAAAAACATTCCATTACTCGAAAAACACAGATCCACTTTTCCGTCACTCCCGGTATTAACATACATTTTTATCCCGCTTTGGTTTGTTCCTGCCAGCAATAGATATCGTTTGCTTTTAACGGTTCCAAGGTCGCTATTTTGTGGAGAGAACCAGAAATGATACATCATGCTAATATAAAATAAGTAAACCCTATTAATAAGGAGGAAAAAATATTATGGATAAAATGATTCTCAAAGACAACACAACAGTCGAACTGCAGACAGGAGCATCCCTGTCAGCGGTAACAGCCAAGTTTGACAGCAAGGATGCTATGCTGGAAACTTGGAAAACACTGACTCTGGAAAATCTGGCAGAAGTAAAATTCCAGAATAATGCTGGAATGACTGTCGGGACATATAAGGACTTGATTCTTGAATCTGAAACCTCGCAGGAAGTATCTGATGGCGTACAGACCACGTTTTCTTTCCGTGCGAAAACCGACACAGAGAAACGCTTGGATGCTCTGGAAGAGGGGCAGACAGTGCAAGATGAGGCGATCAATGATCTTGGAACAGCGACAAGCGAGCTGGCAGAGAAAGAAGGTGTAGAGTAATGGGGGCGTTTTATGGGAAAAGAATCAGAAGCGGGAAAATGACACTGGAAGAGGTGCCGACTTACTGGAAAAAAGCGACTGAAAAATGGCTGAAAGAACATCCGGAGGAGGTGGAAAGATGAGTAGAAATGCGTGCGTAACAATGCAGATGCTGGCGATCGGATTGGTGGCCTACCTCAGCGACAAGCTGGGAGTTACTTTTTATTTGCTGGGGTTGCTTCTGGCTCTCATGGTGATTGATTATCTGTCCGGTATGGCAGCAAGCAGGGTGGAGGCGTTGGAGCATCCAAACGATAAGACTTATGGGTGGAGTAGCCGCAAGGGGGCGATCGGGATCGCCAAAAAAGTGGCTTATCTGTTTGTGATCGCGGTGGCGATGGTAATTGATTACGTTATTATCCAGACATCAAGTGTGCTGGGAGCATCGCTGCCTAATACGATGCTGTCATTACTGGTAACGGTCTGGTATTTACTCAATGAGGCATTGTCGATTACTGAAAATGCCGGGCGCATGGGAGCACCAGTGCCGGAATGGCTTGCAAAATACATAGCCGTCCTTAAAAACAAGATTGACAGCAAAGGCGAAAACGGAGACAACCATGCATAGAAGGAGGTGATCCGGATATCTCCCGCGGCAGCCTGGGTCATGGCTGCCATTGCGATATCGCAACAGGGCGGACCTAGTTCCGCTCCTTACATATTATAAAGAAAAGAGGACAAATCAATGATGAAAGCAATGTTATCTCAGCCGATGGCTGGAAAAACGGATGAGGAAATTATCGCAACCAGAGAAAAGGCGATCAAGGCGCTGGAGGCGCGGGGATACGAGATCGTGAATACCCTGTTTACAGATGAGTGGTACAACCGTGAAAACATGGAGAAACGCGGCGTGGTGCAGATCCCGCTTTGCTTCCTTGCAAAGTCACTGGAAAATATGTCTCTGTGTCATGCGGCGTATTTTTGTAAAGGATGGGAACAAGCGCGGGGCTGCCGGTTAGAGCACGAGGCGGCTGTAGCTTACGGTCTGACTGTTATTTATGAGGAGTGAGATTATGAGAGATATTACATTATGCCATCCGCGTCTCCAGACCCTGACTGCGCAGCTCGTCGATAAGTGTGCCGGTGCAGGTTTGCCGATTAAAATCGGGGAATCTTTCCGGAGCGTCGCCGAACAGGACGCTCTGTATGCACAAGGACGCACGCAGCCGGGCAGTATTGTCACGAATGCAAAAGGCAGCAGCTACAGCAGTCAGCACCAGTGGGGCATCGCAGCGGATTTTTACCGCGCTGACGGAAAAGGTGCATACAACGAAGCAGGAGATTATTTCAATCGGGTTGGAGCGATCGCCAAGCAGCTGGGGCTTGCATGGGGAGGCGATTGGAAAAGCATCGTAGACAAGCCACACGTATATTTGCCGGATTGGGGCAGCGGTACTGGGATTTTGAAACAGAAATATGGGACATTTGAGGCGTTTAAAAAGACCTGGGCGGTGGAGAACAGCACGGTACCAGAACAGTCAAAAATGGTGATCGCCGATCTTAAAGAAATTAAGAGCGGCATACGCGGGTTGAGAGTCACTGCGTCCTCACTTATCATACGAACAACTCCAAACGGTACAGACACAGGCAAGCGCTACACCAAGGATCAGCGTGTGCAACCAATTAATAAATGCTTTGCCGACGGCGAACCGTGGATCCAGACCGCAGACGGCTGGATATCCGGTAAATACCTTGAGGGCTGGCTTTTACAGGATGGGAGCTGGTGGTATCTACTGAGTGGTTACACCTACCACCATGATACGGTCTACTTGATTGACGGACAGGCGTATGCGTTTGATTCGGATGGCTGGATGATTACCGCAGATCGGATAGCAGAGGACGGACATATACGATAAAATATGATGAAAAACACAATATAAGCGCATAATAAGGGGCTGTCATTCCTTGAAAATAAAGGAAAAACAGCCCCTTTTTTCGTGTGATATTTCGTGTGATATTTACCCCGAAAAAGGGGTTCAAAATGCCGAAAATGGCATTCGCAAAGAAGTTCCTTAAAACACCGAGAACCCTTGTAAATAAAGGAAAAATCCAATATTTACAAGGGCTCCTGCGAGTGGACCAGACGGGAGTTGAACCCGTGTCCAAAAACCAATTCCCTGTTCTTCTACTATCATAGTCCGTTCTTTGACATTC
>ERZ791886.321-NODE-321-length-30274-cov-3.006685_pt1 | contig 30274 bp, 20 predicted proteins | sample MGYA00510158_ERZ791886 | MGnify/ENA primary metagenome ERZ791886 (study PRJEB30046, sample SAMN00792063) | human gut metagenome | study: EMG produced TPA metagenomics assembly of the A metagenome-wide association study of gut microbiota in type 2... | reverse complement strand
TGGAAGCGACAAATTCAAGCAGTATCTGAAGACGCTTTCCAAGTTCCACGATTATTCCCTGAATAATACGATCCTGATTGCCATGCAGAAACCGGATGCCACTCTGGTGGCCGGATACACCGCCTGGCAGAAGCAGTTCGGGCGTCAGGTGCAGAAAGGTGAAAACGGCATTCGCATTCTTGCCCCTACTCCTTATAAAAAGAGAATGGAGGTTGAGAAAACCGATCCGGTTACCGGCGAGAACCTCACAAATCCGGATGGGACCAGTGTAAAGGAAACGAAGGAAGTCCTGATGCCTGCGTTCAAGGTGGTCAATGTTTTCGATGTCAGTCAGACCGACGGAAAGCCTTTACCCACTCTCGGTGTAAATGAGCTGACCGGCGATGTGGCACAGTATGAAATATTCTTCGAAGCATTGAAGAAGGCCTGCCCGGTGCCGATGGGTTTTGAACAGATCGCAGGCGGAGCAAAGGGATATTTCCACACCGTCGAAAACCGCATCGCCATTCAGGAAGGCATGAGTCAGGTGCAGACTGTGAAAACAGCGATCCACGAAATGACCCACCAGAAGCTTCACTCCATTGACCCCACCATGAAGGTGGATCCTCTGGAGCCGAAGCTTACCAGAAATCACAAGGAGGTGGAGGCCGAATCGGTGGCCTTCACCGTATGTCAGCATTACGGAATTGATACCGGAGACTACAGCTTCGCCTATGTGGCAGGCTGGTCCCATGGGAAAGAAACACCGGAGCTGAAGGCCTCCCTGGATAAGATCCGTAAGACTGCTTCGGAGATGATCACGGAAATCGATGAGCATCTGGCAGTGCTGCAGAAGGAATATGCCTGGACTCACCTGACAGCGGATGATGTGAAGAACATCGAATGTATCGACTCAGAGTATATGCCGCATTCCCGTATGGCAGAGCACACCTTTTCCTGTGAAATTGTTGGTGAACCGATGACGCTGAAGCTTACGGTATCCCAGCATGATGATGGTGAAGGCTTTACCATTCATTCTGAGGGAAAAGATATCTGGGTCGCTATGTCGGAGAGTGAGCTCCGGAAGTTGGAACCGGTTCTGACATCGACGGCTGAGCTTCACTACTGGACATCTCAAGTTGAAAAAGCAGAGACTGCGGAAGCTGTGAAAGAAGTTACTTTCGGATTTATGGAGACGGAAAACCTTGGCCTATCACAAGAGCAGTGCCAGAAATTCTGGGAGGCTGTGGAGCAGAAAGAAGCAGCACTATCCCCTCCATCTGCTCTGGCGGATCTGCAGGCAAAGAAAGAAAAATCTGAAAAGGAGAAGTCTTCAAAACCGAAAACAAAGACTGCTCGGAAGAAACAAAAGAAACAGAAAAAGGAGGAATCGCGATGATGTTTACCGTAGAAGAAATGAATCTGATTCAGGCAATGGATCACACTTGTCGAAGAATGGCGATTTTCGACATAAAAACCAGTATCCCGAATATCGGGGACGATGAACTGAAGGAGCTCTGCGAGAAGACACTGAGGAAAATGTCGGCCATGACCGACGCAGACTTCGCTGCTATTGACTTTACCGTGTATGAGGAGGACGAAGGAAATGAGTGATTGGCATGATGAATTTACTGAGCCCATGCATGATACTCCGGCAGATAAGGATCCGCTGATTGCAGCGATGGAAGCAGCCGGTTATACCTATGACGGCCTTGAAAGTACAAACGATAATCTCTGTTTCTTTGGCGAAGGCGGTCAGGTCATCACTATGGGCGGCTGGCACGAATGTGAGGAGTGGCTGAATGGTGTTGTCTTCGATGATCCGCAGGTGATGAACCGCGTGGAGATCATTCTTCATCCGGAACGGTTTCCGGAAAAGGATCCCGGAAGAGCTGCCCTTCGCGCTGTGGAAGACGCGGTGGAACAGAACGATAACAGCTTTGACGGCATCATCAATAACCTTCCGGAACCGGATTCGACGCTTCAGGCATGCAAATGTGCCGATGAGGAGGCGAAGCAGTCTTTGCTTGCAAAGCTGAAGGAGCAGCAGCTGCATGAACCACCTCACAGGCCGGAGCGTCCTTTTACTTTCTGTGGTCCGGAGGAAAGAGTCCGTGAGTAAAAATAAACATCAGGAGGTGCCCCATGCAGACAAGAGATAAATGGGTCCACTTCGTAATGTCTCAGGAAGAACTGGAGCGCATGCAGCAAAAGATGGATGTACTGGGTATCCGCAACAAGAGCTCCTACCTCCGAAAGATGGCGCTTGATGGTTACTGCGTCAATCTGGAGTTGGATGATGTGAAGGAAATGGTCTCCCTTCTTCGCTATTGCAGCAACAATCTGAATCAGTATGCCAAGCGAGCCAACGAGACCGGCTCTATCTATGCGGAGGACATCCGGGATCTGCAGAACAGGCAGAATGAAATCTGGGATATTGCGAAAGAGATTCTGGCAAGACTGGCGACGATCCAGTAAAGAACCGGCGTGACAGATTGGCTGTCACACCGGATACATAGGAAGCACCAGAGTGCTGCGTAACTGCGTTACTGAGCCCTCTGGCGAAGATGCGCAATCCGAGCTATCGCTCTACTTGCTTATCTTCGTGCATTCGTCAAATGGATACAGATATGCTCGTGCAAGCACGGCAATCTGATCCATCTGACTCATTGCTTCGTTGACATCCTTGACTTCGGAAAAATCACTTTATAGACTATACTCAAAAAATCAAAGGAGAACTCATTTATGTGGCTGATCAAACTCCCATTTCGAATACTCGCGCTGCCGATCATGGCAATTGTTGCCGTACTCTCTATTTTCTATTCCCTTGCCTTGAACCTTTCAGCGATAGTCGCCGGACTTGTATATCTGGTATTGGGTGTCTGCATTGTGATGCTTCTTTTTCAGCATGCCTGGATCTATGCGGCACTCATATTTGGATTTGCCGTTCTGGTTTTCCTGGCAATCATGTTTGCTGAGGCAGTCTCTCTCGGGCTGGAAGCATTGACCGGGAAATTGTCGAAATTTATCTTTTCGTGACGAATCATAACTTAACGGGCCTGAGGAATTGATACGCCTCAGGTCTTTTCTTTTGCCAAAAATTGAGAAAGGAGCGGATGCCCATGGCAGCAACCAGACTGATTCCCATGCATGTGAATAAGGGAAAAACCATTGCCCAGAGTCTGGGCGACAGAACGGATTATGCGAAGAATCCGGAGAAGACGGACAAGGGCGAACTGGTCACTGGGTATCAGTGCGATCCCATGACCGTGGATGAAGAGTTCCTGCTGTCCAAGCGCCAGTATGAGCAGATCACCGGTCGCCGCCAGAGGCATGAAGTGATTGCTTATCAGATTCGTCAGTCCTTCAAACCCGGCGAGATCACACCGGAGGAAGCGAACCGATTGGGACAGGAGTTGGCTCTCCGTTTTACAAAAGGTAAGTATGCCTTCATTGTGGCAACTCATACCGATCGGGCTCATGTGCATAACCACATCGTCTTCAATTCTACTTCCATTGACGGAACCAGAAAGTTCAAAAACTTCTGGCTATCCAGTATCGCCCTGCAGAAAGTCAGCGATCTGGTCTGCCTGGAAAACGGCCTTTCCGTTATTACTCCGAAGCCATACAGGGAGCGTACAAAACGAACAGACTACCCTCGCAGAGTGAAAAACAGAGATGTCCTTTGTGAGGATATTGATGCTGTTCTGCAGAAGAAGCCGGAGTCCTTTGAAGCATTTCTGCAGGAGCTGCGGGCACTGGATTATGAGATAAAATACGGAAAACACATCTCTGTCAAAGGGAAAAATCAAGCCCGCTTCATCCGCCTGTCCTCTCTGGAGGAAGGCTATACCGAGGCGGATCTGCGTGCTCACTTCCTCGGACAGCAGGAACACAAACCGAGAGAAAAACGCAACCACCACACAGATGCCCGTCCCTTCAATCTTGTCATTGATATTCAGAGCAAGCTGCAGAACAAAGGCGCCGGATATCAGCGCTGGGCATCGGTTTATAACCTGAAGCAGATGTCGAAGACGCTGCTGTTCCTGCGGGATCATAAGATTGAAAGCATGGAGCAGCTGGATCAGCTTGTGCAGCAGCAGACTGCCAAAAGAGATGCCCTGCTCTCCTCTATTCAGCAATCGGAAAAGCGATTGGCTGAGATCGGCACTCTGAAAAAGCATATCATCAACTATTCCAAGACGCGTGCCACATATGAGGAATACCGCAAAGCCGGTTACAGCAAAAAGTTTCTGGAATCCCATCGGGAAGAGATTGCGATTCATAAAGCAGCAAAGGCGGCTTTCGATGAATTGGGTGTAAGGAAGCTCCCAAGGGTAAAGGATCTCAGCATTGAATATGCTGAGGTGCTTGCAGCAAAAAAGCAAGCCTATTCCGAATACAGACTGGCGAAAAATGATGCCCAGGAGCTCCTGATTGCTCAACAGAATATTGCTTCTCTCTACGATGCAGAGCGCAAGGAGGAAGATCAGAAACGCCGGAAGGATGAACAAAGTTATTAAGGCTGGCAAATCAAAAGGTCTGGGTAGCAGTCATGGTACTGCTGCTCAGACCTTGCTTTTTTAGTGTTTCGAAGAAACGCGCAGCCATCACGAAGTGATGATCGATAAGGGTTTGGGAATATCCCAACAAGCACGTTGTCCCGTTTTGGGATAACGGTGTTTTCGCAGGACTTGGCCAAGGAAACATTGCTTGCAAATTAGTGAGGTGCGTAAAATATTGGGCAACAGGGGACGACAAATAGATTGATTTTCCGCGAGGTTTAGAGTACAATTATTTTGTCGAAGTATATCATCTTTTCGAATAAGAACGGAGAACTGTATGGGCTATTTATCAATTAGACAAACATCGGAAAAATGGAATCTCTCTGCTAGATGGATAAACGACCTTTGTGCTAATGGAAGAATTCCAGGTGCAATGAAAATAGGATCATATTGGGCAATACCGGAGGATGCTGAACGCCCTAAAGATGCCCGAATTAAAAGTGGACGTTATTGCAAAGAGACAATTACTAAAGATAGTTTTGGAGGTCAATTATGACTCATAATAGTTTATATATCGTAGATAACTCTGAAGAAATCCGGAGTGTTAAGAACTATCTCCAGGAGTGGTGCTCCATCTCAAAACAAATGGATATTGCAACCGGTTATCTTGAAATAGGTGGCCTTCTTGCGCTTGATCAAGACTGGCAGAAGATGGATAAGATTCGTATCATCCTTGGCAATGAAGTAACAAAAAGAACCAAGACGGTTATAGATACGGTGGTAAAAGCTATACTTGAGCGTATCCGTGATAGTATCGACGAAGAAGCAGAAAAAAATGAGTTTCTTATTGGAGTCCCTGCTATTCTTGAGGCTATGAAGTCAGGTAAAATTGAATGCCGTGTTTATGATAGCAGTAAGTTCCATGCAAAAGCTTATATTACATATTTTAGAGACGAATATCGTGATCAGTTTATTTCATCAATGAACGTCCCGACTGGTTATGCGCTGGTTGGTTCAAGTAATTTTACAAAAGCTGGTCTTACTCAAAATATTGAACTGAATGTTCAAGTTAAGAATGATGTTGACCAACTTCAGCAGTGGTTTGAAAAGTACTGGGAAGAAGGCGTAGATATTACCCAGGCTATTCTTGAAGTTATCGAAAACCACTGCAAAGAATATAGTCCTTATGATGTTTATTTGCGCTCCATGTATGAGTATTTCAAGAGCCGTGAAGAGACTGTATCTGAATGGGAAAACCATGAATCTGTTATCTATCCGGGACTTTCTCAGTATCAGAAAGACGGTTATAACAGCATGGTAGAAATTGCAGAAAGATATTCTGGCGCGTTCTGCTGCGATGGCGTGGGTCTTGGCAAGACTTTTGTAGGTATGATGCTGATTGAACGCTTCGTGAAGAAAGAACGTAAGAATGTTGTTCTGATTGTTCCTGCGGCAGCAAGAATTTCTGTCTGGGAAACAACAATTAAAAAATATATTCCGGAAATCTTGGAAGGATTCTATCCGTTCAAGATTATTAACCATACAGATCTCCTGCTTGAAAAGAATCAGAATCTGATGGATCAGATTACAAAGCAGGCTGAAGTTGTTGTTATTGATGAGGCTCATCACTTTAGAAATCGTGGTTCTAATAGATACCGTAAGCTGTTTGATATGATGTCAAACGGCAGCCAGAAGCAGATGTTTATGCTGACTGCTACACCTATCAACAATAGCTTCTTAGATCTTCAGCACCTGATTGAATTATTCACACATCGTCAAGATGATTACTTTGCAGCAGCACCACTTGGTATTCATAGCTTAAGTGGCCATTTCAAGAAAATGGAAGCAACTCTAAATGGAATGACCGGGACTGGTGTGTCTGACTCCATTGATATTTCTGATGATATTTTCCGTGGAGACAAACTTGTAAATCAGTTGGTTGTTCAGCGTAGCCGTGCATATGTTAAGCAGAGTCTGTCGGCTGCAGAGGGTTCCAAAGTTTTGTTTTCTCTTCGCCAGCCGCCTACAGTTGCAAATTATTCTCTGAAAGTTTCCTATGGCAAGCTGATTGAAGACTTTATGCGCTCTTTCTATCGTAAAGATAAGCAGACCGGCAAGCCAATCACTATTCTGTCTCTGGCCGTTTACTCTCCTTATGAAGAGGAATACTTTATTGGCGACAGATCTAAAATTGACGAAATGGTTTCTGGTCGCCAGGCACAGGTTGTCAACCTGATCAGGCAGTTGCTATTGAAACGTTTTGAAAGTTCTATCGCAGCTTTTGAAGAAACCTGCATTCGCATTTATATCCGTCTCCGTAAATTTATGGAGGACTATAAAGATCAGGGTAATGCAAAGAAAATCGATAGACTGCTGGCTAAACATACTGAAGTATGGGAGTACATTGAAAATTATCTTGCATCTAACACCCAGACTACAGTTGAGGATATCGAAGATGATTTGCCGGAATACGTTTGGGAGTCTGAAGAGGAATTTGATATCAGCGAGTTTGATATCCGTGCAATGCTGGATGACACAGAACTTGATATGGAAGTTCTTGCCGAGTTCATTGAGGATATGATGGAATTCACTCCGGAAAATGATGATAAGATTCGTGAGCTGAAGCGAATTCTTACTGAAGATAAGCGTGTTGCAGGTCGTAAAGTAATCATCTTCTCTGAGTATCGTGCAACTGCTATTTATATTTATAACGAATTGAAGAAGGCTGGTTTTACCAACCTTTATGAAATTGACGGTCAGTCTAGTGGAGACCGCCATGAGATGGTGCAGCGTTTTGCACCGTACTATAACGATCTGTCTTCTGCTGAAGTTAAGGATGAAATTCAGATTCTGATTGCAACTGATGTCCTTGCTGAAGGTTTGAACCTGCAGGATGCCTCTTGCCTGATTAACTATGAATTGCATTGGAATCCTGTTCGCTTGATGCAGCGTATTGGTCGTGTGGATCGTCGTAGAAATGCTGCAATTGAAGAGAAACTTCTTGCCGATCATCCTGAACTGGCAGAAGATCGTGCCAATGCATATTATTGGAACTTCTTGCCACCTGAAGAACTGGAAAAACTTCTTTCCTTGTATCATACGGTTTCTAAGAAGACTCTTCGTATTTCGAAGACCTTTGGTATTGAAGGCAAGAAGCTCCTTACCCCAGATGATGATTATGAGGCATTGAAAGACTTTAACTCTCAGTATGAAGGTGCGCCTTCTGCTGATGAGGAAATCGCTCTTGCATATCAGCAGATGCTTATTGATAACCCAGGATATGAAGAGTATGTGCAGACGCTGCCGAAGAAAATGCATAGTGGCAAGATTGCATCTACCAGAAAGGGATTCTTCTTCTGCTACGAACTTCCGAGCAAGAGAGCTGATGGCAGCTGGACGGATGGAGATGGCCTCTATCGTTGGTACTTCATTGATCCAACGACCGGTAATGTAACCGACCAAACTTACGAAATTTGGAAGGCCATTCAGTGTGGCAAAGAAGAAGCTCGTGTACTTACGATTAACGAAGAAACATTCACTTCTGTGCGCAAAAAGATGGATGCTTATCTGAAGAAAAATTATATGCGTGCAGTACAGGCTCCTGTAGGTGTCAAGCCGAGACTTGTAACCTGGATGCAGCTTGTCTAAGGAGGAATCGCCATGGCATACGATATTAGAAGCGTAAGAAATATCACGGACTTGATTGGATATTTTTCCGAGAACCTGAATTGGGCCATCGATATCGATGACTTTGATGATATTGAAGATATTTCTTATGACTTTGAAGCTGAAGATATTGGATTGAAGGAAGAAAATTTCGCAAAGATTTCTTCTCTTCGTCAGCTCCAGCCGTTAGTTGACGGTCAGCAGTGGGGCATTTTCTGCATTGAATTTGATAGCAACAAGTTTGAAGTTTCCGCACTAAGAAAGATCCTCTCTAAGTTTGTTCCTAAGAGAAGAAGTATGATTGATCATGCTGTATGGGAACAGCAGGATTTGTTGTTTATCTGCAACTGGGGTGAAGACAATAACCGTACTATCGGTATTGCTCATTTTGAAGACCAGGAAAAGGGACTTCCTCAGATTAAGATGATTTCCTGCGCTCCGGCTCTGGAAGATTTTACCCAGATTAAGGTGTTTGAGGATAGACTTGCACAGCTTGCATGGCCTAAGAACACCAGTAACATCGATGCATGGAGAGAGGCATGGTCCAATGCTTTTGCTTCCGGATATCGCCAGACTATTCAGGACTCGTCTACCCTGACCATTCAGCTGGCTGCAGAGGCACAAAATATTCGAAATCGTATTCTGTCCATTCTGGATGTCGAAACAAAGAATGGTTATGTACATCTGCTCTATGACAAGTTCAAAGACACGCTGATTCATGACATGACCGAGCAACAGTTTGCAGATATGTATGCCCAGACTGTTGTATACGGTTTGTTCTCTGCGCGTTGTATGGACAGTACTCAGGATGATTTCAGCGCAGCTGAAGCGATTGATTGTATCCCTAGCACCAACCCGTTTCTGAAGAGCTTGATGCGTGAATGTCTGGGAGCCCAGGGAAGCAACAAGCTTTCTTTTGATGAATTGGAAATCGGCAATGTTGTTGATCTTCTTCTGCACACGAAGACCGACGAAATCATCAAAGATTTTAACCGCCAGACAGGTGGCGGACGTGAGGATCCGGTTATTCATTTCTATGAAGAGTTCCTGACCGCATACGATAAATCTCAAAAGGTTCAGCGAGGCGTTTACTATACGCCACAGCCTGTTGTAAATTTTATCGTTCGTGCAGTGGATTCTATCTTGAAAACTGAATTTGGATACGAGGATGGCCTCGCTTCTACGGATACAAAGAAAATAAAAGTATTGCGTGATAGCAAGCGTCGAGTTAATGGTTATACTACCAAAATTGAGGAACAGATTGAAGTTCCTGCTGTTCAGATTCTCGATCCAGCTACGGGTACTGGTACCTTCCTTAGACAGACCATCCTCCAGATTTATGAGAATTTCCAGCTGAAACATAAGGACGAATCCAAAGCCACCGTTGCTGCACTTTGGAATAAGTATGTGGATGAGAGCCTCCTTCCACGTTTGAATGGATTTGAGCTCATGATGGCTCCATATGCTGTTGCGCATATGAAATTGGCAATGGTCCTGAAAGATACGGGATATGATTTCTCTGGTGAACATAGATTGAATGTATTCTTGACGAACTCTCTCGAGAAAGCGGGAAATTCTGATAATCAGCTTACTTTGTTTGATGATCCATTAGCACTAGAATCTGTTGAAGCTAATAAAGCGAAAAAGAACAAGGGAATAAATATTATTTTGGGTAATCCACCTTATAGTGGAATATCTTCTAATAGTGGGGAATGGATTACCAGCTTGATTGAAGACTACAAGTATATAGATGGAGTTCATTTTGGAGAGCGAAAACACTGGCTACAGGATGACTATGTCAAATTTATACGTTGTTTTGAAAATAGGCTTGAAGATGATAAGGGAATTTTAGCTTATGTTTGTAATAACGGATTTATTGAGAATCCGACATTTCGTGCGATGAGATGGCACCTTCTTAAAAGTTTCGACGAAATATATGTATTAAACCTTCACGGGAATAGCAAAAAGAAAGAAATAGCCTTGGATGGAAGCAAAGATGAAAACGTGTTTGATATCCAGCAGGGAGTTTCAATAAATGTCTTTGTTCGGAAAGGAAAGAAAGACTTTGCAGATGTTTATTATTATGACCTTTATGGAGATAGAGGGAGAAAATATGATCTTTTATTGAGTCAAAAGTTCTTTGAATTACCGTGGATAAAAGTAAATCTTTTGGAGCCATATTACTTTTTTGCCCCTAAAAATCATTCAAATGTTCATAGCTACGAAGAGGGATTTTCTATATCAGACTTATTTGTAAATACGTCAGTTGGTTTTGTTTCTGGAAATGATGAGTTAAACATTTCGTTTTCTCCTGAGGAACAAATCAGTAAGATTAAGGACCTACTTACTATGCCGGAAGCTGAGTGGAGAAGCAAATACAAACGTTTAAAGGATTCAAGAGATTGGAGATATGAAAACGCACGTGAAGACGCATTGAGAAATCCATCATTATTGCCGACAATTGTTTCATATAGACCATTAGATAATAGGTACACGTATTATACAGGTAATTCAAGAGGATTGTATTCTAGTCCTCAAAAAAAGATTATGCAGCAATTTGTACTGGGAGAAAATATTGCATTAATTACAGCTAAGAGTAATAAATCCCGTAAATGTGATCATTTTTATGTTTCATCTCAGATTACAGAAGCAAAATGTGGCGAAAGCACGACGCAATCAGCAGTGTTCCCGGTTTTTTGGCATGAAGAAATATTTGGAAAAGTAAAGACGAAAACAAATTTTCAGTCTCTTATTATCGATTCCATTCAGTCCAAAATTATGAAATCGTTCGTATTGCATAAGAAGGATAAGGATGAAAAGCAGTTTGATTCTTATGACCTAATTTATTATATATATGCCGTTTTGTACTCTGATAAGTATCGCGATTTTTATCGCGAAGAATTAGCTGTTGGATTTCCTAGAATTCAGTATCCAAAGTCGGCTAAGTATTTTGAACAACTATCTGCTTTGGGAAAAGAATTATGTCAGCTTCACCTTCGAAAAGCTGACATACATATGGACCAAAACATAAGTGCTATGTTGGAAGGACAAACGATAGAGTTTTACAAATATAAAGAGGACAGCATCTCTATTTCCAGAGAATGTTGTATTCCGAAAATTTGTGAAGAAGTGTGGAATTTCAGTATGTGTGGTTATCCTGTGATTCAGAAATGGCTCAAGGATAGAAAGGGACGAACTATATCAAAGATTGAAGCAGACAACTTACTGGAGAATATTTCTATAATTAAGGAAACTATCAAAATAGTGAAAAAAATCGATTCAATTATAGAAATCTAAAGGAGAATAACAATGATTGAAAGCTGGTACATTCCTTGTAATATACGTTTTTGTAATGTGATAGATATTATTAAGCATCAAGGGGAAATAGTATGGAGACGTGGGGCTTCAATTCATAAAGGTGATATTGCGTATATCTATATTGGAGCACCAATTAGTGAAATAAGATATAAGTGTATAGTGACAGAAGAAGATGTTCCGAAGCAAGTCTTGCAAGAAAATCTTTATGCGCGAAGATCTGATGATGGTCCAAAACAAAAGTATATGAAACTTAAAGTGTTATGTGAATATCAACCGGGCCGGCTTCCGTTGAAAGTGCTTAAAGAAAATGGATTAACTCAGGTTCAACGGCAAGCTAGAAACAGCAGAGAGTTGAGATGCTTTTTGGATTCGATTTAAGTTGGGGAAATAGATTGTCTATAAATAATTGAGGTGACTCAAAGTGGAAGAAATGGTGTTATTAAAATGTGAAAATGAGTCTAAGATGGCTGTGGTTTTGTGCCCTCAGTGCGCAAGAATCAGTCGTCAGGTGTTGAAGGCTCCATATTCACCAATGAGAAAAGCAGAACTTGTGAGACCGCATAGCTGCCCTGTTTGTGGGGCGGCTTACGAGTCATGCTCTTTGAATGGAGCAGAAAATTATCGCGCAGATTTTGCAAGGTATAATAATGCTCCATCTCGGTATAACGATGCTGTACGAGATAACTATGCGCAAAAGCAGAAGTCTCAGCCTACACCGGCTAGCACCACTTCCACAACTACTTCTAATACCACATCAAGCATCAACGAACAAAGACAGAATCTAGCTAATGTAATGCAGCAGCGGCTGGATCAGCAGAGAGCGGCAACATCATCCGCACCTGCTACTGGTGCAAGCAAATCTCAGAGCACGATTCCGGTTCCGCATACGGCAATTCCACTTTGGCAGGATCTGTTCTCTACGGCCATTCTTGTCCGTGGAAAAACTTATTATAACGCTGGTCGCGTGAAGAACCTGTCAAAGAATAACTCTTGCCATAGTGCAGTTGTTACCGGTACCGAGGAGTATAATGTTGTTATTTCTTATGAAGGCGATAAAATTGCTTCTATGACCTGCAGTTGTCCATATGCACAGTCAGGAGAGCGCTGCAAACATATGGCGGCTGTTCTGTACACGGCTTACGGGAACGGACCTATCAAAAGTACTTCAGAACCAATTACCGAAAAGAAATCTGATGACGCACCTGTACCGGTAGTCACCTCGTCTGTGCAAGAGAAGACTGCAGATACTATTTCCATTCCTGTCATGCAGACTTCCGCTGCTCCTGTCAGTGATGCAGCAACTCCATATCGGGAACTGGATAGAAAGATTGATTTTTGGAAGCGCGAGCTGTTGGATACCGGCAAGCGCAATAAGATGATCAATTATCGTGAGACTAAGCGCTCCACTTTGAAAATTTTGGAGCCGAGTGCTGAAGAACTGTTTAATCAGCTTGCCGTAACTGAAAAAACGCTGACCTTCCAGAAGCCAATCAGCAAAGAAACGGATATTCGCACATATTCCCTGCTTTCTCTTTTGGAGACACTGTCCTATTCTCTGCCGGTTACAAGAGGCGATATTAAAACGGACGGTACTATTGTGGAACGGGAGAAGACTCTGAAGAATCTTCGTTCCAAAGCAAAACTGGCGCAGGAAGAGCAAGGTACTAATATTCTGTATCTATGCTTCGGATTCATCTATTGGAGAGAGCATGACCGCGATAGTTCACCTTGGATGAAATCTCCGCTCCTGATGATGCCTGTTACTCTGGGATTAAAATCTCTGAATGCGCCGTATACGCTTACCAAGGGCGATGATGAAATCGAAGTCAACCCGACTCTCGATTACCTTTTTAATGCTGAATACAATATCGATCTTCCGACATTTGAACTGAAAAACAAGAGTTCTTTTGCGGAATATCTGAGAACTATTGAAGAAATCGTAGACCGCCGTGGATGGAAAGTCGTACCGGAGGTCAGCCTTGGCCTGCTTTCTTTCCTGAAGATTAGCATGTATCACGATCTGAACAATAATCGTGAGATGATGATCAATAATCCCGTTCTCCGTGCTATGGCCGGTGACAGAACTGCAATCGGAGATATACCGACTGCAGCACAGAACTATGATTTTGACAAAGCTGATCCGAAGGACTGGCATGAAGTCGTTAACTCTGACTCCAGCCAGGAAGAAGCTATTCTGCTTTCAAAGATGGGCATTAGCTTTGTTATGCAGGGCCCTCCTGGTACCGGTAAGAGCCAGACAATCACGAATATTATTGCAGAGGCTTTAGCCGATGGAAAGAAGGTTCTGTTTGTTTCCGAGAAGGCAGCCGCTCTCCAGGTCGTATTAAAGCGTTTGACAGAAGTTGGTCTTTCTGATTTCTGCCTGTCTCTGCACAACTATAAAGCGAATAAAAAAGAAATTATCGATAGTATTGGAGCAAACCTCAGCCTTCAGCCGGAATATGTTGGAGATTCTGTACTGAGAGAGCTGACAGAATTGTTCCATGACAGACAGTATCTGGATACCTATGCAGATGGGCTTCATCAGGCAATTGCGCCTCTTGGAGACAGTATTTATATGGTATTTGGTAAACTATCAAAACTGGAGACAGCATCCGTGGTTGAGTTTTCATTGGAAAAACCGATGGAAATTTCTAAGGAACAGTATGCCTCTCTCCTGTACTGTATTTCTGCGTTTGAAAAGGCACTGCAGAATCTGGATGGGCCGTTGTCTGAGAATCCTTGGTATGGTACAAAGGCTACTTCATCCGGACAGACATATAAACAGCAGCTCATGGCAGCTACAGGAGCTCTGTCTGAAGAATTACACGAAATAGATCAGCTTGCCACAGAGCTGAATGAAGAATATCATACGGCATTCCCGCATACATGGACAGGCATCAAGGAAGGTAACGACGAGTTAGGACAGGCGTTGGCTTTACCAATGTTTACAACGGACTGGCTTGAATCCGCTGCACGTGCGCGGATGCTTTCCACAGCAAAATTTGAATATCAGGAACAGCAGAAATATTATGCTGCCTGTGAAACCTTTAGAGAGGTGTTGGATACATCTGTTCTTGATGCACCTATTGATGCATGGCTTGATCAGGCAAAAATTGTGACAGATGATCTTGCACAACTCGGATTCAATACAGATTACTCTATGGCACCGTTCTCAAATGCTATTGCTAATCGAGAGCCTGTAACTGCATTGATTGGAACTTTAAAATCGTTCCTTGATCAATATAAGGTAGCAGAGAAAACAGCCGGTATTGGTGGAACGATAACATTTGCTAAAGCGGAAAAACTGTATACACTGATCAGTCTCCTTGAAAAGAAGCGTCAGTATATACATCCTTCCTGGTTTACATACAAGACACTGAATAAGTTATCCACACATCTTCCAGAGGCAAAAATACATGCTGTGTCCCTGAAAAAGGCAAACGATGCAATTGCGGCAGATTGGAATGATAGTGTATACGAAATCGATGCAAGTAAGATTTCTGAGTATTTTGGGTCTGAGTATGCCTGGATTTATCAGCAATCCGGAGACGTGGGTGCTCTGCTTGATAGTGAGATTGATAATGCAAATGCACTCTTATCAGAAATTAGCAGCTTGCTGAAAGCTACAGAAGAAGCCTATTCGCTGCTTCATTATTCTGGTGCGGATGCTATTGAAAATATCACTATGCTCTGCAATGTACTTTCTTTGATTGTTGAAGCCCCGTACATGGAGGCCGATTGGTTTGATCCCAGAAAAAATGCAGAGGTTCTGCCCAAAATCAATGAAGCTATGAAGGTTTGCGCTTCTGTGCGTGAAAAAACAGATGCAATATTAGCCGATTGGGAGCCAACTGTATTTTCTATTGATGCAGATGGTATGCTGGCAAGATTTAAGACCGAGTATACCGGCTTCCTTCATAAAATGAAGGGCAACTACAAAGAAGATATTAAAACTATAAAGCTGAATGCAAAAGCGGTTGGTAAAACAATAGATGAGCCTCAGATTGTTGCACTTCTCCAGCAGATAAAAGAAGTAAACGAAGAAAAGAAGTGGTTTGATACTCATTCTGCGGAAATGGCAGCCCTTTTGGGATCCCGTTATAAAGGAATTGATACCGACTGGGTAGCAGTTCAAAAATCCATGCAAGTTGCATTGCAGATTACTGCACTGTTCCCTTACGGCAGCATTCCTATGGAGTCCATCCATGCAATACGCGCTATTACAGAAAGTCTGCAACTCACTGGCGATGCAAAACGTATTTGCGAGCTGATTTCCATATCAAATATCGAACGTTGTTCTACGAACATTACTGAAAGTAAGTTTGTGGCTGGATTTGTGCGCTCTTCTTCTTTGAGCGGAGATGTTGTTCCACAGATTAATAGCTTTACTCAAAATGGTGGGCAGCAACGACTTTATATCGAGCAATTCAAGAGTGCCAAGAAAACAGCTTCGCTTTCTTATGAAGAAATCAATGAACTGCTTTCCAGATTGATCGTTGTAAAGCAGGAAGAGGAATGGTTTGAAGAAAATGCAGAGACCAATCGTGAGCTATTTGCTGCACTGAATCAGGGCAAAAATTCTGATTGGGAAGCAATTGAGTCAGGATTGGAGCTCACTAAGACTATTCAAGCACTTTTTGAGGATAGTGTTGTTCCGGATACAGTTGTTACGTATGCATGCGCTGAGGCTCGTGATGAGAATGCAACGCTTTCCATTGCGATGCTAAATCCAGCCAAGATAGATGAATATAAACATGCGCTTTTGAAGATTGCACCTCAGTGGAATACAGATAAATTCGATATTCCAAAGATGATTGAGAATCTCGAGGCTTATGGAACCGCAGCAGGAACCATTTCCTCTGTCATAACAGAAATCCGTGGATATGTTATAGCTGGATCTTTGTCTGCAGAAGAGCTTCTTTCTAAGGTTGCAAATGCAAAAGATGCTAGATTTTGCAAACAAGAAATTGAGAAACGTGAGCAGAATAATTCGGCGCTGTTTGGTAAGCGATATGTTGGAATTGACACAGAATGGACTACTCTGCAGCGGGACATTACTGCTGTTGATGCTGTAGTTATGTCCAAACGCGCTGTTGCTTCAGATAGTATGCTGACCATGATCTCAAACGATTCTGACAGCAGAGAAAGACTATCTTCTTTACATGCAAGATTGTCAGGGCTTGTAACAAAAACAATGCCGGAAATCGGATGCTTCCAGGATCAGTTTGAAAATGCTGATTTTATGGGGAGTGAATTGATCGCGATTGCTGACCGATATGATGCATGTCTGAATGGTTTCGGTGAACTGAATAAATGGCTCGATTATGTTGAAACACGTGCCGAGTGTGACAAGCATGGTCTTGCAGACTTTACTGCAAAGATTGCGGCAGCTGACAACTCTATTCCGGATGTTCTAGCTGCATTTGAAAGAGGCTTTTATCATCAGTGGATTGGTTTAGCGATGGATACTGTTCCGTCTGTTCAGAGTTTTCGTCGTCGAGTACATGAACAGAGAATTGACCGTTTCATTAAGACTGATGAAAAACAGTATGCACTTTCTCAAAAGCGTATTCGAGAAAGAATCATTAGCACTTATCCAAGAACCAACCAGATGGCAAAAGCCGGATCAGAACTGGGTATTCTGCGACATGAAATGGAAAAGAAACGCAGAATCATGCCGATCAGAAAGCTTTTCCAGTCCATCCCTAATCTTTTGCTTACATTGAAGCCATGTCTGATGATGTCGCCGCTTTCAGTTGCGTACTTCCTGGAGGCAGGTTCATATCAGTTTGATATGGTCATCTTCGATGAGGCATCACAGATTTTCCCACAGGATGCTATTGGTGCTATTTTCCGCGCAAAACAAGTCGTTATTGCAGGCGATACAAAACAGCTGCCGCCTACCAGTTTTTTTGCTTCCAGCACCGGTAACGGTGACGATGCATTTGATGATGAGGACAGTTACGACGATGAAGTATATGACTCTATCCTTGAAGAAACTGCCAACATTCTGCCTAACAGAACGCTCCTTTGGCATTACAGAAGTAAACATGAGCACCTTATTGCGTTCTCGAACCAGGAAATCTACAAGGGTGAACTTGTTACGTTCCCGAGTAGTAATGAAAGTGAACGGGATACAGGCGTTGAGTTCGTATATGTTGAAGATGGATACTATGAAGGTGGCGGTAAAAACTGCAATGTCCTTGAAGCAAGGCGAATTGTCCAGCTAATCAAGGAACACATTGACAGGCATCCTACTCGTTCGCTGGGCGTTATTGCATTTAGTGAAAAACAGCAAAATGCAATTGCTCTTGAGGTGCAAAGATTCCGTGAAAAGAATTCTGAATATGAGGAATTCTTCGCAGAAGGAAAAGAGGATGAATTCTTTATTAAGAACCTTGAAAATGTTCAGGGTGATGAGCGAGATACAATCATTTTCAGTGTTGGTTACGCAAAGACCAAAGAACAGAAAGCTAATAATAAGCCCATGGCAATGCGTTTCGGACCACTTGGTGTTCAGGGCGGAGAACGTCGTTTGAACGTTGCTATTACACGTGCAAAAACGAATGTTAAGTTGGTCAGCTCCATTCTTCCTTCTGACATCGATCTTAACAGAACAGAATCTGATGGCGTTCGTATGCTTAGATCCTATATTGAGTTTGCGATGAATGGGGATGCAACTCTTGCTGCTGCACGTGCAAACGCAAAACCTGATGATTTTGTCGATGCAGTAGCTGAGTTTTTAACAGAGCATGGATATAAGGTTAGTCAGTATGTTGGATGCTCTGGATATAAGATCGACATAGCGGTTGAACATCCTTCTGAAGTTGTTCACCAGTTTGCAGCTGGCATAGAATGCGATGGCTATTCCTATGCATCTTCCAGAACTGCAAGAGATCGTGATCGTCTTAGAGGTTCTGTCCTCAAGAGTATGGGCTGGAACATGTATCGAGTATGGTCTGCAGAATGGTACAAGAACCCTGAAGTTGAAGGAGAAAAATTACTTGCCTTCATCAAATCTGCGATTGACGAGTGCGATAAGAAAGTAAAAGCAATTGAAGAAGAAAAACGAAAAGCCGAAGAAGCATTAAGAAAAGCTGAAGAGGCCAAACGCAAAGAACAGGAACGTATTATGGCTGAACAAGAAGCTGCAGAGCGTAAACGTCTGGAAGAAGCAGCTCAGCGTGAAGCTGAGGCAAAAGCGGCAAAGGAAGCAAAACGACGTGAAGCAGCACAGCGTCGAGCTGCCCAGGAAGAAGCACGCCGCGAAGCCGCAAGAAAGCAGTGGGAAGAAGAAAGACGACGCAAAGAAGCGGAGCAAAAAGCTAAGACTCCAAAAGTTGATATCAGCTGGGTGAAAAAAGACGCGCTGGTTAAGCACAAATCATTTGGAATTGGTTCAGTCAAAAAGATTGAAGATGGCTATATCAATATTGCGTTCCCTGCTGGTGAAAAACGTTTCGCAATTCCTTCTGCTTTTGAAGCAGGATTTTTGACAAGACCGGCACCCGTTGAGAATACATCTTCTAGTGCAAACACGCCGAAACAACCGGCGCAAACCGGAAGTAAAAGCCCTTCGGAACTGATTCGTGAGCTTGCTGCAAAAGGTTTTACCTGCATTGATAATCGCAGCACATCAGGGATTGTATGGGTACTTTACAGCTCCGAAAAGAAAACTAGCTTTGAGACAATGGTTGCCGGATATAATGTCCAGTACAAGCTGGAAAAACGCGGTGCTATGGCAACTAAGAACGCTCCTGCATGGAGAATTATGTTTAATTAATTGGAGGGCATATTTATGGCTGGCAAAGAATTAAAGTATGAAATCATTAATCAGATTGGTGTGATCTCCACTTCTGCAAGCGGTTGGAATACCGAACTCAATCGTGTTAGTTGGAACGGAGCTGAACCAAAGTATGATCTCAGATCCTGGTCACCGGATCATTCCAAGATGGGAAAAGGAATTACTCTTTCCGAAAGTGAATTGACTGCTCTTGCTGATCTTCTTGCAAAAGAAGTTGAGTTTTTGAAAGAGGACTAATTCCAATTGTAACGTAAGGAGGGGCAAATCATGGATAACAAAACAGTTATTAATCCTGCTTTGCAGCAGTCTGCCCAGACTGTAATAAATAATGAAATCGTTGAAGAATATAACCGCCAGAACAATATTAATAATTCTGGCGCAGCTCTTGTGCGTGACGGCGCAACGATTTTGGACAAGTATGTTGTTACAAGACAATTAGAGGTGGCATCTGGGGAAGCAGATTTATACCTTTGTTCCTGTGACGGAGTGCAGTATGTCGCCAAAATCTATAAGCGTCAGTTTGCAATAAAGCAGGAAGTTATTGATGCCCTTCTGAAGATTGATTCCCCTTATGTTGCAAAACTGTACGAAACTGGTAGCCACAATGGTTTTCCAGTTGAAATTCTTCCCTATTATGGAAATGGAAGCCTTCAGGGGAAGACATTTTCTGAAGATGAACTTATTAGAGGAATCATTCCAAACATTAACGAGGGATTGCATGCGATCCATAGCGCAGGCATTATCCATAAGGATCTTAAACCGTCAAATATTATGTTGAACAGTGACGGCGAAACAGTATCAATCTTTGACTTTGGAATTAGTTCTGCTGTTGAAGGAAACAATACCATTCTTGTAACTAAGACGGGCATGACTCCAGAGTACTCAGCACCGGAAACCTTTAAAAACATTTTCTATGAAGGTTCCGATTACTATTCATTTGGAATCACGCTCTTTGAGTTGTTCTGCGGCTATACACCTTACGCAAATATGCAGCCGGAAGAGATTGAACAATATGTCTCTGTTCAGCGAATTCCCTTCCCTGAAAATATGACGCCGCTTATGCAGGATTTCATATCAGCACTGACGTATTACGACATCAGTTACAGAAAAAATAAGAATAATCCGAACCGGCGGTGGACCTATGAAGAAGTACGTAAATGGCTTGATGGTGAGCCTCTTGTTATCCCTGGCGAAGGGGTTGGAAACGCTGGAAAAGGAGCAATGCCTGCGTATCAATTCCTCGGAGAGTCTTATACGGATCCTGCGCAGCTTGTAACCGCTTTTGCAAAGAACTGGGAGGAAGGTAAGAAGCAGTTATTCAGAGGTTACATTACGTCCCACTTCAGAACTTATAATCAAGACATTGCGAGAAAATGCCAGGCCGCAGAGGAAGAGGCCGGACGTGAAAATGGAAGAGACGATATTATCTTTTGGAAGCTTCTGTATCAGATTCATCCTAAATTGAAGGGGTTTTACTGGAAGGGCCAGACCTTTGAAAGCTTGCCAGCATTTGGCAGAGATGTATTAGAGAAACTTTGGGATAGAGATCATTCTCAATTTTCTTACTATGCAAGCATCCTGGGAGAAAAATTGCTAAGCCAGTATGTGCTTCAGGCTCAGCCTAAGAATGAAAAATTAAAGAAAGCTGCAACTGCCATTGAGGATTCTTACGAGCTTGAAAAAACAAACGGGACAGATATGCGAAGAACTTATTATCTTATGGCATACACTCTATCCGGACAGAAATTACTCTTATTAGATGGAGAACAGTTTAGAACAGTGGGCGAATTAGCTGGTTATATGCGCTCAGTGTTGGAAGAATCATATGATCGATTTGAATCGTTATGTCATCGGTTAATTGACTATGATGGAAATCTTGATTTTCAGCTAGAGACATGGCTTATAGCTCTTGGAAAGCAAGATGAAATCGATAAATGGCGCGCGTCAATGAATGAATAAAGGAGGATTGCTGTATGAGCGGACCTAAAATCTCCGTTTATGAATTAAGCGGATGGGGCAAAAAAATAGTTTTTGGTCAGATGCGTTGTGAGCAGCAGTCTGTTCTTTGTGCACAGCAAATTCAGGAGTTGATTCATCAGGCTCTTGCTTATAGTGGTGAATTGCAGAAGCAGATGTCCCTTTTGGATATCTTCGAACGCCGAGGTGAATCGGTTTCCGGACAACGAGAAGAATTATTAAAGCTGTTAAAAAGATTGGAAACCGAAACCGAGCAGGTGAGATCTACGCTGCGGGCAAATATGCCGCAAATATCGGCCAAGTATAGGATTACAGAAGAAGCTCTTGAAGAGAAGAAACAGGAATTAGCCAAACTACGTGCATTAAGAAAACAGATCCAAAAACTGCGAGAAGATATAGATGAAGCGGTGGGAAATGCTAATGATGCTGGTTCGGTTGTATCTGAAAGCATCCAACATAGTATTGCAGAAGATCTTGGCGGATATGTTTCTTTTGATCTTCCGCCTGAAGATGACATTCCGGATACCAGTTTTGAAGATAGTAAAGCAGGGCTGCAAAATGAATTAACTGTATTGCTGAGAGATCCGGAGTTATCACCAGAAATCATTGCCGAGATTAAGAAGGCTATTATTTCTCTAGATAAAATACATCAGATTGAGTATTTGCACTCTTTTGATTCGGTAACTGTAAAGAATATTTTCAAGAAAATTGATGCCTATAAGCATGAACTTGAAAAGAAACAAGCTGAATTCAATGAGGCATATAGCAGATATAAAATGCTTTGTTCTATGGCTAAAGAAACAGCCGCCACTTTTGAGTATTCCGAAGAAGAATTTGCAGAAATGGAAGAAGAAATAGAGCGTCTAGAGATAGCCATAGTTAGAATGCAGGAACAGGATTATGTGAGTGAGTGTGTTGATCAGGTTATGACTGAAATGGGATATGACTTGATTGGCTCACGTGAGGTAGTAAAGAAGAAAACAGGAAAACACTTCCGGAATGAGCTATTCACTTTTAATGAAGGAACTGCTGTAAATGTTACGTATTCTTCAGATGGACAAATTTCTATGGAACTGGGTGGAATCGCCCGGGAAGATAGAATTCCAAGTCCGGAAGAAACAGAAATGCTCACACAGGATATGCAGACATTCTGCGGAGAATTTGCGGAATTTGAACGCCGCTTAAAAGCCAAGGGTGTAGTGATTAATCGACGAATTGCACTTTCGCCCCCTTCTGCAGAATACGCAGCTATCATTAATGTTTCTGATTATGACGTTTCCGAAGGCACTCAGATTACGGAGATGAAGTCTGTGGACCGAAAGAAAAAGGCGGCAGAGAAAAAGGTTATGCGGAGGAATGAATGATGGAACTAAAGAAGTATAAAGTATGCCCTTCGTGTGGCGAACATAATAGACCAACTTCATTGGAATGCAGAAAATGTGAGACGGATTTAACGGGCGTTCGTGTTGTTGATAGCGAAACAGAACAGCGTGAGGCAGAAAAAGCGGCATCAGATAATACCGGCACAACGGATGTAGATGCAACAACCGGTCCTCTCGTAAGAGTGTGTGAAGAATGTGGTGCTGAAAATGCGCCACAGGCTCGCAAATGCAAACAATGTGGAGAAGATATTTCAGACATACTTCCTACCCCGTCTACAGGCATCCGGGAAAAACCGTTTGCATATAAGCTTACGTCCATCGATGGAGAGTATAGTGTGGTCATGGACAAAACGGTAAGCATAGTAGGTCGAGAAGCCGATTTGCAGGATTATCTTGGAAATAAAATGTACGTGAGTCGTCAACATGCGGAGTTCACCATCGTTGCGGGAAAAGTTTTTGTTAAAAACTTGAGTAGTACAAACAAAACCTTTGTCAACAATAAGGAAGTACACAATGATGAGCCTACAGCACTAAATTTTGGCGATGAAATCGGTCTTGGCGGGAAAGTGGTTTCAGATACCAGACAGGATAATGCGGCATATTTTGTTGTTCAGGAACAGTCATGAATATCGCTAGAGTCTTATATCCGGTAAAAGTACTGGGTCCTGGGAACAGAATTGGAATTTGGGTTTGCGGATGTCACCGTGCCTGTCCGGGATGCAGCAATCCAGAACTTTGGTATGAAAGACCGGAGTATGAAATTTCCATTGATCAGCTTATGGAACTAATCGATACCGTGAAGAAAACGAATGTTATTGATGGTTTTACAATCACCGGTGGAGAACCAATGAATCAACCAGGCGATTTATCGGTTCTGGTTGATAGGCTGTCAGAGATATCCGACGATATTCTGGTCTATTCCGGATATCGTTTGGACGAGTTAAAAAAGCTGGACTCTGATACCCGAGCTGTTCTCGAAAAGATTGCAGTTCTGATCGATGGAGAATACATTGAAGAAAAAAACAACGACTCCAGGCTGCGTGGGTCATCCAATCAGGAGATTCACATTTTAAATCCGAAATTCATAGAAAAATATCAGCAGTATTTGGACGAAGGGCACAATCAGATTCAAAATTTTACTACAGTAGATGGGATTGTTTCAGTAGGAATACATCACCCATCATTTGGAGGTTCACTATGGAAGAATTAATAAGTGTAATGATGCTTGTTTTAGAAGAGTTGAGAGAAATAAACACTAAACTGGATGACATTAAGGGAATTGGTGCATATGGTTCAATTAACGATTTGCATGATCAATTAACAGAGATAGACCAATCTATTTATACTCTCGGTGACAAAATTGACGGAATTAAAGGTTCAGGTTTGTACGATACTATTAGCGATGTATGCGAAAAGTTGGACAATGTTGAAAATGCGGTCTCTTCAGTAGAATCAACCGTCTTGATGAAATGAAGGGAGGATTGCTATGGCAGACTATATTGCAAAGTGGCATAAAGAATTAGGCATATTCTGTAGAATAAAGCCTCTTATTATTGTTGAAGGAAATGTTCTGGATGTCTACCAGTATCCGGAAGAAGGAAGCATTTCCAAGGGAAGTATTTTGCGCTTGCCGGAATACCTACATTATTATTTCAAGGACCAGGGCTATAAGACTATTGTTTTCTTTGATAGTATGCAGGGCTTTTACAATTCCTGCGAAGATGGTCATATCGAATCATTTGCTGAGATAACTAAAGCAAGAGCAGATGGACAATTTATCCGCAGTGAATTCAAAGGAAAAAACAATTCAGCCACATCTATCGTTCGTGCAGCAGTAAGCCAGAACAAAGAACCTGTGGTGATCGTAATGAATCTTGCATCTAGATACATTACTTCTCCTGATAATGTTGACCAGTCTGAGGTGGATAGCTTTACTAATCTTCTGCTTGCATCCATGGAAGGAAAGGATGTTCGAACCGAAAATGGCATGCTAAAAAACCTGGTTGTCATGATCGTGAACAAGGTAAATGACGTTCCTGCATGGTTCTATCTTGATAATCCAAACGTAAAGACAATTAATATCGGAACACCGTCTAAAGAAGAACGAGAAGCGTTAATTAAGGGCGAGAATTTTGAAACCTTTTTTGCAGGAGATGTCTTTGATGAAGACTATCCTTATTATGAAGAACATCCAGATGAGCTGGAAAAGGTTCAGGACAAATTTGTTGGACTGACAGAGGGCTTTAGTTTTACTGAAATCAATGGTTTGCGAAGATTGTGCAAGAATGAGAGGACTCGTATCCGCCAGATGTCATCTGTTGTGGATTTGTATCGATACGGTATAAAAGAAAACCCTTGGGATAGTCTGGATGTAAACGATTTAAAGACTGCAAAAGAGGATTTTCAGAAGCGTGTTAAAGGACAAGATTTTGCAATCATCAAGACTCTGGACGTGGTTAAGCGTGCTGTTACTGGTATGGCGGGTCTTAGTAGCTCTGCTCATGGTAAGCCGAAGGGTATATTATTCTTTGCCGGACCTACCGGTACAGGTAAAACGGAAACCGCAAAAACCTTAGCTGAAAAACTCTTCGGAGATGAGAGCTGTTGTATTCGCTTTGATATGAGTGAATATAGCCAGTCTCATAGTGATCAGAAGCTCCTTGGAGCGCCTCCTGGATATGTCGGTTACGAAGCTGGTGGTCAGCTGACCAATGCGGTGAGGGAAAATCCGTTTTCCATCCTTCTTTTTGATGAAATAGAGAAAGCCCATCCTTCCATCTTTGATAAGTTTTTGCAGATTCTCGAAGACGGCAGAATGACAGATGGACAAGGTAATACTGTTTATTTCTCAGAGTGTATCATCATTTTTACCAGCAACCTTGGAATCTATACAAGAAATGAATTCGGCGCTCGTGAACCGAATGTTACTCCGGATATGGAGTATCCGGAAGTGCAGAGAAAAGTTCGTCAGGCTATTGAAGATTACTTCAAACTGGAGCTTGGCCGTCCGGAGATTTTGAACCGTATTGGTGAAAACATCGTTGTTTTTGATTTCATTCGTCCCGAGGTTGCAAAGCTGATTCTGGATGCACAGGTTAATAAGATTATAAAGAATCTGATGACCGAGAAAACCATTGAATTGGTTCTCTCCGAAAAAGCAATGTCTATTCTTCTTTCGAAGGCAGTAGACAATCTTGCAAATGGTGGCCGTGGAATCGGTAACATTGTGGAGAGCTTACTTATTAATCCACTTGCTCGATACATGTTTGATGAGGAAATCCGTGAAAAAGTAAAAATTACGATAGAGGATATTGATGCAGAGAATATGCCGTATGCATTAAGCTGCACTTGTGAGGAGCTGTAATGATTTATGTAGCTACCCGGGCGGGTAAACACCATGAAAAAAGTGAAGATACCGTTTTAGTTGGAGAGCTTATTCTGACTAATGAAGAGGATACTTTGCCAATCCCTAAAGAGGGGGTTGTTTGTGTTGCCGACGGTGTGGGCGGTAATCAGGGCGGCGCTTGCGCATCCTCATTTGTTCTGGAAAATATCTTATCAATAGCTTCTCCGATTGATGCAGAAACTTTAAAAGAAGAACTGATTAGAATTAATGATCTTCTAATCCATGAGGGAAAAACGGATATCAATCTATCTTCGATGGCAACAACTCTAACAGGATTATTTTTAAGAGATAATGAGCGTTTTCTCATGCATGTTGGGAACACACGTGCTTACACCAAACAAGGGCGTTACCTTAAACAGATTACGCAGGATCATACTGTTTATAATTGGCTTCAGAAGACAGGACGCTTTGAGGAAGCTGAGGTATGCAATAAAAACGAAATAACAAATTGCTTCGGTGGTGGAAATGCTTCACTCCTCTCCAAACTTTATGTCATGGAAATTGGAGATTTTACACAGCTTCTTTTAACTTCTGATGGTGTTCATGAGTACGTGGATATTGATCTTTTAGAAGATATTTTGAACGATGAGTCTTCGGGAGAAGATAAATGCAATAGTATTTTAGATGCTGCACTGGCAGCGGGTTCAGATGACGATATGACTGCCATCTTCGTCTGTACGAAGGAGGAATAATTATGGGTTTTAGATATAGGAAAAGCATAAACCTTGGTGGAGGTTTTCGCATAAATCTCAGCAAGTCAGGTATTGGTTATAGCTGGGGCACCAAGGGATACCGTATAACCAAGACAGCTCGCGGAACAACGCGAAGGACCTATTCTATTCCGGGAACAGGACTTTCATACACTCAGGAATCCGGTAGAAGCAATAACCGGCGCAATAGCCAAAGCCGTCAGCAGCGGAATAACACTCCTAAAAGACAGCCGGAAAACAACTTTAAGCAGCAACCATTTAATCCATCATATGAAACAACCAGAGAAATAGAGTCGGGTAATGTATCACAATTCCAAACGGCTGAGGCTAATAATATCGTTTCTTCTATTCATAGAACGATTGCTCTGAATTCCTGGGGCACTATATTGATTTGGTGTATTATCCTTATGGCATACAAGCCAGCTTTTATTGTTTTGCCTATAGCTGGTATTATTATGAAAATACTGGCTCATACCGTTGCTGTTGTTGATTTAGAGTATTCTTTTGATGCTGAAGCGGAAGAAGAACATACCCGTCGTATAGATGCATGGACTATTCTGGCCGAAGGTGATAAAGAATGGCAGATCACTTCTGAACAATTTAATTCGAACACGAAAGCTCATGCAGGTGCAAACAGAAGTATCAATAGAATTCCATGCACTATTAAGAAGGACCGCCCTTTTTATATTAAAACCAATGTTGATACGATAGAGATTAAGCTGAAGAAAGAAACTCTTATCATATTGCCGGATAAAGTGTTTGTTATTCGTGGTAAAAAAGTTGGCTTGGTAGATTATAAAGATTTCAATATTTCTGTTTCCAGCAGTAATTTCCGGGAAAATGAAAAAGTTCCTGCCGACGCTCGTGTAGTAGGAACAACTTGGCAATATGTAAATGCAAACGGTACACCGGACAGACGGTACAAAAACAATCGTCAAATTCCTATCTGCCTTTATGGAACGGTACGTCTGTATTCTGCCGGTGGTGCGGGAATCAATGTCGAATTAATGACTTCGAATATTCAAAAGGCACAAGACTTTAGAGATTTGGTTGTATAAACCGGAAAGGATATGCTTATGAGAAGTGATATAGATCAATTCCTGGAATACTGCCACAAGACAAGCATGTCCTATTCTTATAAACCCGTGTTGATTATGGCATTGGTAGAACATGGCGGTGCGGTGAGTATTTCGGAGGCTGTAAATTATTTTGTCATGTATTATGGCAATAGGCTTTCTCTTGGGCTTGTGGCAGAGAGAACTAATTCTATTTATAGCAATCTCAATTGCACGCTTGAACAAATTTCATCAAATATAAAAACCAATCCGGTTAAAGCGTTGCTGAACAGTGTATTTTTTATTTACGACAGGAATACGGAGATTCTAAGCTTTGTTCCGGAGATTCGACGTGAATTAACCGCAAGCGTCGGTGAGAGGATAATTTCTGCATGTACGCAGCGATTGGACGAGTACTATATGAGAATTATGGATCAAACGGATCAAGAATTCATCTGCTTCCATAAGCCAGAAGAAGAAAATGGATATCTCAGTAATTGGTATCAGTCAGGATTCTCTTTCCGGGGAACAGATTTTTCTTCTGTAGAACAATACATGATGTATCGTAAAGCAATCATGTTTGGTGATGATGCTGTTCGAAATCGGATTTTGTCTACAGACGATGTGGCGGAAATAAAACTGCTTGGCCGTTCTGTGAGGAATTACAACGATAAGCTTTGGGATGGACAAAGGCAGATAATTGTATACCAGGGTTTGCTTGCTAAATTTGCTCAGAATGATGATCTGAGGCTTCGGTTGCTTAATACAGGATCTGCCGTTCTCGCAGAATGTGCAGTTACTGATAAAATCTGGGGAATCGGTCTATCTATGGATGATGACCGAAGATTTCTAATTGATCAATGGCAAGGCAGCAATATGTTGGGATTTTCGTTAATGCAGGTACGCAACATGCTTCAGGAGACGAGAAATCTATAGGAGGAACTGGAATGTCAGAACAGGCAGAAAAGGACTTCAATATCAAACCTGGTGAAAAAACCAGATCTTATAAAGAATTTGGCTTTTCTGTAATGATTCCGGTTGTCACACAGATACACGATTGCATACGGGTCAAATTTTCAATAAAAAAACAACCGGGCAACAATGTGGCGATGATCATAGATAAGTTTCAGATTACAGATAAACTAGGAAGAAAATATGAAACAGCCCCACCGGATGTGTTTATCGCTGGAGGTTCTTCGCAAAAGCAGGTTCTTCTTGATGTTTTTTATATTGGCCAAGCGCCGATGTGGCGAGATGCCCGTTTGAAAATAATACTCTGTGATCAAAACGGTAAAAAGTACGAGATATGCTATAAAAGCGATTCAAATCGTACACTGATGTTGGAGTTTGCGCTTTGGAATACGATGCTACCAATAGACGAACAAAGATTCATTAATGTGTTTAATGCCTTTATGCAGCAGAGCACAGTTGAACCAGAGAAAAAGCAATCTGCCAGTTTGGAAAAAGGCGAGGCTAGTCATAACCAGCCTTCTCCAGACTTCACTACGCCAACGCTGGAAGAATATAAACGGGCTATTCTCCGCGAGATGATGTTTTTAAAGAATAATGGCGGCAGAAAATACAAAGTCACAAACGGTGCATTTATAAGCCACGTAGGTGCCATGTATTCCTATCACTTTGAGCTAGAAGCAGAGCTGAATCTCTCAGATGACGCACCGATTTCTATTTCAACAACGGGAACAACTGCAGAAGGGACGGTTCTTGTCTGCGAAGGATTTCAAATCATAATCGTTATAGATAAAGACCTTGGGAGCAAGGTGAGTTCTGCACACATTAGCGTAGAACCGTGGAAATTGTTGGAGGCACTGCATAAAAAGATAAGCGCACTGTCTAAACTGGATAGAATTGCAATTAAGCTTTTGGAAGAAGGTCCGGCGCTTTCAAGGAAAGGGCCTTATACAGAAATTCCTCAAGGTCAGAAAATCGCAAAGCAGAGGGCTATGCAGGAAGATATTACTGTTATTTGGGGCCCTCCAGGAACTGGTAAGACATATACAATGTCTGAGATTGCAATTGATTTTCTATCTCAAGGGAAAACGGTTCTGGTTGTATCACATAGTAATATTTCTGTTGATGGTGTTGTGAACCAAGTAGCTAAAATGCTCTCGTCTCGCGGAAAGAATGACTATTTGAAATCCGGAAAAGTTCTTCGTTATGGATATGTTCGTGAAGAAAAACTCGCACGAAACCCATATGCTGTTGCTTTCAACTATGCATTGGGAAAGAATCCTGGACTTAAAAGACAAATGGATCTTTTGCTCGCAGAGAAAGATCAATTAAAGAATGCTGGCTCTCCATATAATGATAAAAGAGTTCAGATTGAAAAAGATCTTAAAAAGCTCCGTGCCCAAGTGCGCGAAGCTGAGAGAATATATGTTGATCGTGCTCAGTTTGTTGCTACAACAATTTCAAAAGTCAATGTCGATACACTTTTTGATGGCAAGAAGT
>ERZ791886.286-NODE-286-length-32907-cov-2.491081_pt1 | contig 32907 bp, 25 predicted proteins | sample MGYA00510158_ERZ791886 | MGnify/ENA primary metagenome ERZ791886 (study PRJEB30046, sample SAMN00792063) | human gut metagenome | study: EMG produced TPA metagenomics assembly of the A metagenome-wide association study of gut microbiota in type 2... | reverse complement strand
TAAATCATAAAAATCTTCTCGTATTGTCGGTAAAAAAACTGATATATTATGACTACCAACATTAAAAGTAATTTTACTATTCTCTAAGACTTGATAAGTTAATTCTTCATTATATAAAACGCTGTGTGATTCTCTTTTTATAAAGGGCCATCGATACCATTCGCACTCTGGACAAAGTTCTTTAAAAAAAATATTTAAGTTACAGCAAAAATGATCATATACATTTGATAATGTAATTGAAAAAATACTAACAATCGCGGAACCAAATGTTGCAAATATTGATCCTAAAGCAATAGTATCTGACAACTTTTTAGTATTAGATATGCATAATTTAAATACAAAAAATGTAATTGCTATACATAAGCAAAAAGAGATGAAATATATAATATGATATATGTGTAAACGCTTAATTTTCTTTCTTTCAGGGTCTATGTATTTAGTTACTTGCCCTGATTGTATTTTGAAGGCATTCTCCACAATTATATTCTCCTTTATATCGAATCATAGTTTATATAATAAGACACATTACTCGACAAAAACTGACACGAAATTGCAAAATAAATCAACTTTCTTTCAATTTTTCCTTCCAATAACATCTGCTAATATCCCCAATCCACAGCCTAATGTGTTGCATATGACATCATCTGTCTCAGTCAGTCCAATAGCCAAGCAATACTGAAGTACTTCTATCCCTACACTTATTCCACAAGTAAACGCAAAATAACGAGTACCTTGACATTTTTAGGTGGCTGCTTTGCAGCCACCGCTATTTAAGCTTTGCGGATCCCTGCCGGAAGTTTTTCTGACCAGGGCAGAAGATCTTCCAGAAAAGAACAATCCTTATCATCCATGTGTTTTGGAATCTCTTCCAAGAGATGCTGCACATAATCAAAAGGTTTCAGATTATTGGCTTTTGCAGTTTCTACAATACTGTAAATGACTGCAGAAGACTTGGCACCACGGATTGTATCGATTATCTGCCAGTTCTTCTTTCCGATACAGAAACCCCGGATTGCCCTTTCGGATGCATTATTATCGATTGGAACATCTCCATCTGTAAGAAATAGCCGAAGATATTTTTCCTGATTTCGCGCATAGCCAACATCATCACCAAATTTATCCTTCTTAGACACATTTATAGTTTTTAGGTTCACAAAAAACGCATCCACAAGCGGTTTGATAACCGCCTGCCGTTGCTTAAGCCGTTCATCAGAAGAAAGGTCATTCAATTTCCCTTCTTCCCGATAGATCGCTTGAATCTGTTTCATCAGAAGAAATGCATGGGATTCCTTTTGATAGGATTTTGGAATCAGCTTTAAGGCTTCATCAAATCTGCGGCGACAGTGTACCCAGCATCCAGCAATGGTCAGTTCTTCCAACTCTTTTTCTAAAGTATGGTAGACCTGGTAACCGTCTGTTACACAGATACCGTCGTATCCTTTTAGGAATTCCCGTGGATGGGATGCATTTCTCGTCTGCTGGTATTCATACAGGACAATCTGTCGTTTTTGATACAAATGTCCGGAACGATATACCCACATCCAGCTTTTGCTCCCGGCTTTGCGTCCGTCATGGTTTACAAGCACCGGCGTCTCATCTGCCTGAATGACGTGATAGAAATACAATTCTTTATGAAGATGATCATAAAGGATTGATAGATATTCCTCTGCCAAACGTATGCACCAGTTTGCCATGTTCTGCCTTGTGATCTGCAGACCATAACGCTGGAATTCCTGCTCTAACCGATAGAGAGGAACTGCATTCACATACTTTCCATTGATGATTGCAGCACCCAGAGATGGTGATACCAGACTCCCATGCAGTAACGCCTTGGGATGATCCGCCTTTACCATGTGTTCATCTGTTTTGCTGGCATACACGCCGATGTGATGTTCTTCCACTTCTACCTTCGCAGGTACAAAATGATATTTTCTGGAAATGGCATCCGGTAACTGCTTCCAACCCTTGACACCGAATTCTGCTTCCAATTCCTCTTCGGACAGATAATGGTCGATCCGTCTGAACGGAAGGCCAGAAAGATCTGCTTCTTTCTTTCCCTTACGCTTCGGCTGCTTTGTAGACTTCAGTTCCAGATCCTCAGGCTCTGCCGCATTAAGATCACAGACAGCTTCCGCTTCATTGAAAAAGACAATCGTTCCATCTACTTCACGAAAACAGATCTGACTGGTATCTTCCATTTTTTCAGAAGACCTGCCAAAACGATTCTGCTTACCAAGGATCACCTGTTCCATCAGAAGCTGCATTTTTTCATTCGATGCGTGAAGCTCTTTTGTTATGGCTTCTAATTGCTCCTGCTGTTGTAAAAGAAGCTGGATAAGAAACGACTTATCACACTATTTAATTGTTCCTCCGTATACTTAACTGCCATAACCAAGCCTCACTTTTCTGAGTGCTATTATAGCAGAGCCAACGGTTTTTGGCTATTTTTGAATTCTGTCACCTTCGTCGTTTTGACGGTGGATAACTTTAAATTTTATATCGCACAGGATAACCTGACATGGATGAAAATGATTTTATTTTCTGCGTTTTCCACAAATCACAAAAAAAATTCAGGATCCGGAACTTCTTCTATTGGGTGTCTGGCAACGATTTCCAGACCCTGCATCAGCATCTGATACTGGTCTGTGGTAATCTCCAGCGCTTCCTCTTTTGTACGGGGTCATCGGAAGTTCCCGTTTTCAATCCGCTTGTACAGAAGGAGAAATCCGTCTCCTTCCCAGATAAGTCCTTTTATGCGATCCGTGCGTTTGCCACAAAATAAGAATAATGTATTCTTATCGTACGAATCCAACTGGAACTGAAAACGTATAATCCTGGCTAAGCCATCAATTCCTCTGCGCAGATCTGTAAATCCGGTCACCAGATACACTTTTTTGAACCCAGAGCCATCATTGAGCATTGCTGATTACTCCCAAAAGTGTTTTTGAAATGGGGCAGATGCCTGCTCCGTGATTTCCAAAGTAAGGTGGTCTCTACATCTGATCACGGCAGCAATTTTATGTTCCGATGTCATATTTACCGGATGGATTGCAGGGGAAGGAACTTCTACAAATGTTTGTGTCTGCTCCGCAGTTTCCAAGTAAGCCTCACGGACTTTTCGGATCCTCCAGTAATAACTCGCTTTTGTAATGTCATGCAGCTGACACCATTCATCGATCTTCATTCCTTGTGGACGGTTTTGACAGTCTCTGATCAGATCAGCCCATTCACTCAGACGGGTTTGTTGTGCAACTAAACTTGTGTGAGATTTCATGACTCACCTCCTGTGGTAAAGTCTAAAAAGTTGAGTACTAAACTATTTGGACTTTGTAGTAATAAGTCTATTATCTCACATTGGATGATTTTGAACAGGTACTTGCTATTTTGCGTTTACTCGTTAAATGGTAATTGAATTACTTCCAAATGCTCATCCCCTAAATCCAATGGTTTTGCGCTATCATCTGCGATAATTACCTTCACGCCTGAATAATATGACTAAATATTCCAGTAAAGCCGCTTTGCCATTTTCTGTCGTTCAAATGATTTGTAAATAAATGTTACCTGTTCTTTTACAAGCTGCACTTCCTCCCGAGTTGGCTTCTTCTTTCCAGTTAGGAACTAGACCAATCTCAAAAATAAAATCTGCAAAGAAACAACCACATGATTTATCGGGGACAGTACCACCGCCATACGCGTATCTGAAATTTTTCTGATAACCTGATTCATCTTCTTCTCCATCTTTCCGCTTTCGCTTCTATAAAAAGTCCAAGCTGTTCTTAATGGAGCTATCCTTTTTGAGTAGCCCCTTCTTGCATCATTTTTCAATATTACAACTATGTTTTTATATTATACTTCATATTCAAAATATTGTTTTGCTAATATTTCAAAAACTTTAGCACTTGTATAAGAAGCATATTTATGATACTTATCTCCTTTTTGAGAATCTGCAAAGTCACTTATAGCTTTTAATGCAATAAATTTAGGTCTTGGATTAATTGCCCATTTTGCAGCATAATACATTCCATATATTTCCATTTCTATTGCTAATACTTCTCGATGCTGATTTTCTAATATATCTTTGACAATTTCTGAATCTGTTATTACTGAAGCCCCAGATACAACTGGACCTATTAATAACTGCAATTCTGTTCCTGGGACTTCTCCCATTTTAAAACCATCTTTTATTTCTCTTAATTTCGCTTTATCTTGTCCTAAATCTCTACAATAGCTTATTAGTTTCGTATCTATAGACAATGCATTAATTGAATTTAAATGCTGCGTTATGTCATTTTTTCTAATATCTTTCCCTGCTCTATAATCCCATGATGTTTCTGCTACAATTATATCTCCAAAATTCATCTTATCTGGTTTCGTTCCACCTGCAATTCCCGTCATAATCATATATCTTGGTGCAAAATTGTTAATCATTTTTGTTGTCAATGATGCTGTCGCTACCATTCCCATTTGATTTGCAACTGAAAGTACAACTGAAATTTTTCTATCTTCTGTTTCAAAAAATCCACTATAATATATATCATCATCATATTCTACTTTATATTTTTCTGCTCCAGATAATGATTCTTTAATCATTTCAGCCTCTTCTTCTAAAGCACAAATTACTGCCACATCATAGTTATATAATCTATGTATAATTGTATTTTCTACGATAGATATTGCCGCTTCCACACAAGAACCTAACTTATTTTCCCATTCATTTGTTTCTTGGTTGTAAAAAATAGCAGTATGTATTTTTCCTTCTGAAGAGCTAAAACTCGTTGTACTTTGTTCATATTTTGAAATTGAAATTACATACCTTGGATACGAATAAAATTTTGACTCTTTTATTATTTTCAACAAACGCATGCCCCCGTCTTGCTGAGGCTTTTCGCCAAATGTTTGAGGTAAATAAATATCCAAAATCATAATATCAAAATTATTGTTTTTTAATTCACGTTTTGCGGAATTAATGCAATTTGCAACAACCAGATTTATATTATCTGTAATCTTCGGTTCCAAAACCTGCTTAATCTTTTGTATTTTTTCAGCATCATCATCTACAATCAATATATTAACCATACTTCCTCCCTATAATGTATCCAAGATTTCTTTTAAATTTGTACTCCAATCATCATCTCCGTAAAAAACTGTTCCCTTCCAAATATCTCTAAATCCTTTTGTAAATTCTTCATTTAAAGAGTTTAAAGAAATTCTATCATCATCAAAAGTCTCAAACTGTGTAATAACAACTACTGGAACAATAATTTTGCGATTAAGCATTCTTTTCATAATATTTTTTCCTGCGACAGGTTTTTTATCACCACCGCTTTCCGTATGAGTAATATCATAAGTAGGTAATGACATGTCTAATATAATTAGATTCCACTTATCTTCATATACTTTTCTTACACCGCTATTAAAAGAATACGCTTCCACTATTTCAGCTTCAGGATAAATCTCTATGAGTATCTCTTTTATCTGTTTTCGTTTGTTTGAATTGTCTTCAATCAATAATATTTGCATACTAACCTCTCAAAATTCGATTTTCATAAAAAATACATTTTTTTCTTTTACATATCCGAAGTCAATATTAGGTTCTTTTTTTAAATCATAAGCTATAATTTTAACAATTTTGGGGATACCTGTTCCCCCCTCTCCTTTTACTTTCTGCAAATATTCTCCCGAATAGATTAGTTTCTTCGCTTGTTCTACTCTAATTTCATCCTCTGTAATATTCTTAGTACAATCATAATCATTTTCGATATATATATAGAATTTCGAGTTCTTATACTTTAATTCATACCTAATTTCAATATTTCCTCCATCGGAAGAGATTGCTTTCTTATATATGTTATCAAACAAATTATAAAATATGCCCTCAAAATTTTTTAAATACTGCCCCTGAATTTTATCACTCTCTACCGGATTAATCTCTTTTGCAATAAATCGTTTTTCTGGATGCATATTTATAATTGTTTGAAGGCCCACATTAAAAGCAAACTGCAAATCAAAATCATTATGCTTACTCTCTGTACTCCTCTGAAACCAATAACATATTTTGTTCAACGTATTCGGCATATCTGTTGATGCTTCAGCTATTTTTTGCTGTAAGTCACGTAATTGAATATTATTACCGATTTTAGATACTTTGTTTTTTAATTCTTCAAATGCATCATTATAGTCTTGTACAATTTCTTCTTTGATAATCTGTTTAATTTTGCATAAATTTCTTTCTGTTATCTTCCACAAATAATTTATTACAATGTCGAGAAACTCCTCAAACGTTGTAACATCTTGTAGTTGTAATGTCAATGATAACATATCCATCTCATTCAACGTGTAATCAAATACTCCCTCTGTATTCTTCTCTTCAGTCCTAATTTGGATATATGTACCTTTCAATTTTGCAATTATAGCTTCTGTTTTTATATGGAATTCTGTAATTGCTTCCTCTATCACCTCTAAATCTTTTGGATATGCATATTTTGACCAATGCGGATGAATAATATATTTTCCATTGTTTATGTCTTTTTTTGCATTTAAATAACTTTTATACAACGGACTTCTTAATTCATCTTCCAATGTACCATGTCGTATATTCAGACTTAAGTAACCATTTAATCCATATTCATCGCTTGAAACAAATGCATCTCTTATATGACAAACCAACTCATTCAATATTCGTTCTGGAGTATTCTCAATAAAATGTACTTTCTCCATTGAAGTTCCATCAAAAGCCTTCGTTAATTGCTTAATTCTATCATTTTGATAAAATAGATACCGTAAAAAATCATTTTTATAAGACTTTTCCAAACGATCTTTCATTCCATCTACATTAACATGGATTCTATTTTCTTCTATAATTTTAAGTTCCGCATTAATCATAAGCTTCTGTGTTAACTCACGTATTTCTTTTTCATATTCCTTTAAATTATCTGGGTCTATTTGACACAGTATATTACAAATCTCTACTCTTTCTTTATCCCTCTCTTGAGAATTTTTAAATGTTGAAATAGATATATCCATTATTTTTGTACTGCACACATTCTTCAGAAAATATATTAGTTCCTTTTTACCATATTCTTCATTATAAATGTCGATTTTAGTAGGGCTTTCTATCCCTCTAAAAAGGAAAAAGTCTTCACATATGATACCCAAATCATCCATTTTTTCTTGGTTAAAATATGTCGCATAAACATAATAGAGAATCGGTGTACAAATATTAGCTCTAATATTAGGATCCCCCTGTTCAAGATAATCGATAATTTTTTCGAACGGTATAAATAGTGATGTGAAAATATTGTCAATAATAAGTTCTGTTGATAACTTCATTGCAATTTCTAAATAAGCACTTAAATCAATCGATGATAAGAAATGTCTCATTGCTATAATAGCAATTGACGCATCTTGCCCCTCTATTTTTCTTAAATGTTTCATTTTTTCTGTAATTGAAATTTTTTTATTGTACACCACCATCAAGTCTTGAACTTGACTTATACCACATAACTCCATAGCATTCTCATACTCTTCATTTAATAACGCACTACAGAATCTCACATACAAAGAATCTTGAGTTGGCATTTTTTCAATAAATTTTATATTTTTCTCTTCTTCCAAACATGCAATCGCTGTTTCTATATCTAAATGCTGTAAATTAGATAGTATTTTTGTCTTTTTACATTTTCTTTCATCATCTGTTTGACATCGATATACAATATTATTTAAAATTTCTTTAGACCATGTTGACTGACTACAAGCATTTGCAAATTTCTTTATTACCTCCATACTTTCATCACGATTCTCATTTAAAGTATATACATATGTCAGATTATTCAAAAGCACTCCCAAATTCTTATCTTGATAAATTTCTAAGTCATCTCCGATTAGTATGTTCGATTCAATCAAAACATTCATTGCCCCTATATTATTAGGAAAATTTTGTAATACATTTACTGCTTCTTTCCTTGCCTCTTGGATATTTCCACTGATAAATTCACACTTAGCATGATCTAATCTTGTTTTTAAAATATATTTGCTCTTCCTATTTCCAATGTCATCCAAAATAAATCGAATAGCAGTCAAATGATCATCTTCAATATTTTCTAGTAATAATATATATTTCTTTAATATTAGACGCAATTTATTATCTTCTGGCAAAGTAACAATATAATCACATACATCACAAAAAAATATATACCTGTCAATCAAGCTGGTTTGCCGTATTATCCATAATATTTGTAATATCTTTTCTTCATTCATTTTATACACTAGTGAAGCTATCTTATACGCACAAAACTCCACGTAATTCTCTATATCTGCATTATATTTTTTCGCATTATTTATCTCTTTATTCGCAATATAAAAGTACTCATCACTTGTAACATTATCTCTATTTTTCAATTCATAAAAACTCATTACACCTCCCATTATCGATTCAGGTGCTTGTTCCATAAGTTCATTCTTATTCAAGTTCATTTTCGTATAAAGATAAAATTTACATTCCAAACTCCAAAGAGATACTCCTAACCTTGCTTCTACATTTTTTATAACATTCAAAGCATCTTCATACTTGTTGAGTAAAATATAATTGTCGTATTTCTCTCTTTCAGTGACAAACTCAGAAATTTCTTTATTATAAAAACGGAAACAATATGACATCCACCGCATTTCTATTTGTATATCATTTGTAAAATCGATAATATTTCTATATCTTCCATATGTTTTCATATCTTCCGGGAAAAAGTTACTTGAAACATATGGATTAGCCACTTCCGAAAAGAGTAATCGAATGATATCCTGTTGAAAGATTTCATCATTGGTCTCTTTCAAAATTTCATTAAAAACCTTTTTAATCTGTGTTAAGAGTTTAGTACTTTTTCTCTTATCTCCTCTTCTTGAAAATGTTATATCTTTTTGCCGAATTAATCCTTTTAATAAATCTACTCTATTCGCCATGTTCAATCCTCTAAAAAATTATCATTAGATACGTTACTGTGAAAAATTTATGTCCTTTTATAAATGACTTTATTGTATTTCAATACCTTCCATATAAGTAAGAATAAATTTCATTTTCCTTACAAAATTGCTTATTTTAAGTTTAATCAAGACCACTCATAATGTCAATGAAATGTCGTATTTTTGTCCTTTATCCACTCATCCTCTATCCCCACTATAAAATCCCGCTATAAAATTCCCTCTTCCATATTGACATTCCTCTTTATCAGTTGTAAACTTTTGTTTGTTCACATTATTAATTTAGAGGTGCGTACATGAACATTCAAGAAAGCGATATTTTGAACTTAATAATATCTAACAACTATACAAACCAAAGAAAGTTAGCGGAAGTTTCCGGTCATTCCCTTGGTATTGTTAACCGTTCCATAAAAGAATTAATCAATGGAGGATACCTTGATAACTCGACTCAACTCACTTCCAAGGCAATTACATTGCTTAAAGAATCTAAACCGCAAAGAGCTATTATTCTTGCTGCTGGATTTGGTATGCGAATGGTTCCAATTAATATGGAATCTCCCAAAGGATTATTAGAAATTCACGGTGAGCCATTGATAGAACGACAAATCAAGCAGCTTCATGAAGTTGGAATTCAGGAAATATATGTGGTTGTCGGTTTTATGAAGGGACAATATGAATATTTAATTGATGATTTTGGTGTTGAACTTATTGTCAATCCAGATTATACAACAAAAAATAATCTACATTCCTTATACTTAGCAAAAAACCATCTTGAAAATGCTTATATTATTCCTTGTGATATCTGGTGCGATTATAATCCTTTCCAAACTCTAGAATTCTATTCTTGGTATATGGTAAGCGATCTCGTTGACAATGACAGCAGTGTTCGGGTAAATCGAAAACTTGAATTGACTACGATTTCTACCAAGGCAGGCGGTAATTCTATGATTGGAATTAGTTATCTTACAAAAGCTGACGCTAAACTTGTCAGAAAAAACTTAGAAACACTTGATCAAAACCCACTATACGACAATAAATTTTGGGAAGAGACTTTATACAAAAACGGGAAAATGATAATTTCAGCCAAAGTTGTTCATTCTTCTGACATTGTAGAAATCAATACATTCGAACAACTCCGAGAGTTAGATAATCATTCGTCCCAATTGCAGTCCGATATTCTTGATATTGCAGCCACTGCACTGAAGACTGTTCCAGATAATATTTCAAATATTACAGTCTTAAAAAAAGGCATGACCAATCGTTCTTTTCTCTTTGATTACAATGACCATAAGTATATTATGCGCATTCCTGGAGAAGGAACTAATCAATTAATAAATCGACGCGAGGAAGCTCAAGTATATCAGATAATCCAAAATAAAGGACTCTGCGATGACATTGAATACATCAATCCTGAAAATGGATATAAACTTACACATTTTTTTAATAATGCACGTGTATGTAATCCAAACAATTACGATGATGTTTCCAAATGTATGAAAAAATTACGACAGTTTCATGAAATGGAATTAAAAGTCAATCATCATTTTGACATATTCAAACAAATTAATTTTTATGAAGGCCTGTGGAATGGACACGCTTCTGTATACAGAGATTACACTAAAACAAAAGAACATGTATTTTCTTTACGAACTTACATTGAACAACATAAAGCCAAAGAAGTACTAACTCACATCGATGCTGTACCCGATAATTTTTTATTCACAACTGACATTCATGGAAATGAAGATATTCGCCTTATTGACTGGGAATATGCCGGTATGCAAGATCCGCATCTTGATGTTGCAATGTTCTGTATCTATTCCTTATATGATAAAGAACAGGTTGACATGCTTATTTCTCTTTATTTTCCAGAAGGCTGTTCTGACAGTACACGAATTAAAATTTACTGTTATATTGCTTCAGCTGGCCTTCTTTGGAGCAATTGGTGTGAATACAAGCAACAACTTGGCGTTGACTTTGGTGAATATTCTTTGCGTCAATACCGATATGCTAAAGAATACTATAGAATAGTCCAAAATGAATTAGAACATAGCAACAAACAAGGAGACTAAATATATGCATACTGTAAAAAGAGCAATTATCATGGCTGCAGGCTTTGGTTCCCGCATGCAGCCTATTACGCTTACTACCCCAAAACCTCTCGTCAAAGTAAATGGAGTCCGAATGATTGATACTGTAATTACAGGTCTACATCTTAATGGTATTCATGAAATTTACATTGTCGCAGGATACCTTATAGAACAATTCTATGAGCTAGAAACACAATATCCTGGAGTAAAAATTATTAAAAACCCCTTCTATGATACTTGTAACAACATCTCATCTTTGTATGTTGCGCGTGAATACCTTGATGATGTCATCATTCTTGATGGAGATCAGATAATTTACAATAATAATATTTTACAACCTGAATTCAATCACTCTGGGTATAATTGCGTGTGGACTGATTCTGAAACAGATGAATGGATTTTAACAGTGAAAAATAGTATTGTGACCTCTTGCAGCCGCACTGGTGGAAAATGTGGCTGGCAACTTTATAGCATCTCTCGTTGGTCAAAAGAAGATGGCGCACGTTTACGTACACATCTGGAATATGAATTTATAGAAAAACAAAACAGACAAATTTACTGGGATGATGTGGCTCTTTTTTGTTACCCTGAAAACTATCAGCTCGGCATCCTGGAAATGCAAAAAGGCGATATTATAGAAATTGATAGTATCCAAGAACTTGCTGCTATTGATTCATCATATCAAACTTATTTAAATGGAGGAAATGCATAATGAACATTTCAAAGCAATCTGGCAACAAACAAACTCAAAATATTGATTGGATAATTACTTTATTACCTTTAATTTTAATCATTAGTTTGTGCATTCTTTTCTTTTGTCTGCCGAAACAATCGAATATTGTACTTAGTAAAATTCGTTTTTTACTTGGTGATACTTTTGGCGTATATTATCTTATTATAGGACTGGGCATATTTCTAATTTCATTTTATATTGCCTGCTCTCATTATGGAACAATTGTGCTTGGTAATCCAGATGAAAAACCCAAATTTTCATTCTTTGCCTGGGGATCTATGATGTTTACAGCGGGACTTGCTGCAGATATTCTTTTCTACTCTTTTTCTGAATGGATTTTATACGCATCTGATCCACATATTGCAGAACTGGGAAGCATTCAGGATTGGGCCAGCGTTTATCCTATTTTTCATTGGAGTTTAATTCCTTGGGGATTCTACTTAGTATTAGCAGTTGCATTTGGATTCATGCTCCATGTCAGAAAAAGAACCCGCCAAAAATATTCCGAAGCCTGTCGTCCTATATTGGGAAAGCACACAGATGGTATTCTTGGACGTTTAATCGATTTACTGGCGGTTTTTGCTCTGCTTGCAGGAACTGCTACTACATTTAGTCTTGCCACTCCATTAATGACAAGCGTAATCAGTGAACTGTTCCATGTGAAGTTAAACCACACACTAGCAACAATTGTAATTCTAATTCTGACCTGTATAATTTATACTTACTCTTTATTACATGGATTTAAAGGAATTAGCTTTTTGGCAAAATCCTGCATTTATCTTTTTTTTGGATTATTAGCCTACGTATTTCTTTTTGGTGGCGAAACAAAATATATTATTGAAACTGGATTTTCTGCTATTGGACGAGTTATACAAAATTTTTTCCAGCTTGCAACTTATACCGATCCACAAAGAACTACCTCTTTTCCACAAAATTGGACTATATTTTACTGGGCATACTGGATGGTATGGTGTGTAGCCACTCCATTCTTCATCGGAAATATTTCTCGTGGGCGCACTGTTCGCCAGACTATCTTCGGCGGTTACGTATTCGGCTGTGGATCAACAATTGTCAGCTTTATTATTCTTGGCAATTATTCGCTTGGCCAGCAAGTTTTAGGAATTGCCGATTACCTTAACATGTATCAGCAAAATGGTGATTTATATTCTATAATTATTGCTATCATTCGTACGCTTCCATGCGCGCCTCTGATATTGGCCTTACTTTTTATTACTATGGTTGCCTTTTATGCCACCTCTTTTGATTCCATAGCATTAATTGGAGCCTGCTATAGTTATCATAAGCTCGAAGGAAACGAATCTCCACATACATTAATTAAATTAATGTGGTGCGTTCTTCTAATTGCACTTCCGATTGCTTTGGTATTCTCAGACAGTTCTATGAGCAACCTACAATCCGTAAGTATTATAGCTGCTTTTCCAATAGCGGCAGTCATTGTACTTATTACATTTAGTTTTTTGAAAGATGCAAAGAAATATTTGCAGGAACTTAAGAATTTAAATTGATATTGTCTGATAGCACATATTCATTTTTCACATCCATTGAATATGTGCTATCTCTTTACATTTTATCATGAGACTATTTACTTAGCAGTTCTGTGTATTCATGTTCAAAATCAATCAATTGTGGTGTATGTTTCCATACTCTTTCTTCTTTTGGAGGCAATTGCATATAATCGCCATACTCTATTCGCAAACATTGATCATATTCTTTGTACGCATAAAATTGCTTTCCTTCAAATTCAAGTAATACCCTATTGACGAAAATATCATTAGGATAATACTTTTTAGTTGTATCTAATGTGCTTGCAAAAACGTAATTTAATTTTCCATTTCTATTGTATTTTTTAATATGTTTTTCAGCAATCTTTGCATATTTTCTATATTTAGATTTAGGCATTAAAAATAATATGTTTTCTATCAATGAAATTATTTTATTACTCGACCGGCTTTTAAATTTTCGTGAATACAACAAATTAACTGCCATATATACATATTGGATTTTCCTTTTTATACTCGAATTCGGTACTCGATCCCCCGGAAATATATCTATAAAAATTCCTTTATTATATTTATATTTTTCTTCACCTTTTTGCAAAAAGGTTGTATTTTTTTTTCTGATCTTAGTAAAATTTTGGGTAAAATCTTCGTCCGTATCTAAATTCTGCAAAATATACCCATCAAATTGATAACTTGGCCATATCTTTATAAACCTCTCATAATCTTCTCTTGGCATACAAATATCTATATCATCATCCCATGGAATAAAACCATGATGTCTTACGGCCCCAATCAATGTGCCATATGCAATCGAATATTTAAGATTGTTTTCAACGCATATATTATGAACAACTTCTAAAATGTCTAATTCCGTTTGTTGGACTCTTCTCAAACTATCTTTCATTCACTATATCCTCTTTCTCAAAGATTTATACAAACCTGTGTAATACTTTTTTATTATATTTTTCTTCCCATTTTGTTGCAAAACTTCTCGTTCATACTTCTCCAAGCCCTGTATATCTTGCTCTATAATTAATTCCACATGTTTATTCCTATAGTTATTCTCATTCTCTACTATTTCTATTGCATGTTGCGTTTCCTCATATTCAAATATTCTTTCACAATACTGGTCAAAAGATTCTAACGTACTCTCCTCATATTCTATTTCCTGATAAAATGAAGAATTAAGATAATTAAGTAATTCTATACATACAAATTTTTCATACTCCCATAAATCTTTTCTTTTAATTTGCTCCATCTTTATCCTATAACAATTTAATGCTACTGCTTCAAAGGATTCTATTTTTTACAAGTATCCCCCCTCAACAATAATAATAGGTCATATCTGGCAATAATTCTATATTATATCTTTATAATGTTTGCCTCAAAACTGAGCTCTCTGCCTTTTTTTTAGTTTTGATGAAGCTATATTATACACTGGAATAATAATACTTACCAACTGTCTGTCATACGTCTGATCTTCATATCACTTTTGTATCCCCTTTTAAAACTATTTCTGTATTGATTTATTCAACAACTCTCTACACTTTTTATTTAAAGTAACCGCCACATAGAGGCAATTATTACAACTACACTATATCTTATTGCAAAATTATTTATAAATAGTTCTGTTACTTCCCCTACCATTGAATGTATGCAATATATTATCATACTTGCCCCCTGCCAAAAAAGGAACCGCTAAGCGACAAAAAATATTTATAATTATAAAACCTATATCAGAATCTGTTCCATATGTGCCTGTTGTATGTATTGCTATGGTGCTAGAATACCACCATTAATGCTGCTATATACTTCAATAAATCAATCAATTCATTTCTCTTTGTACATTCCATATTAATTCCTTTCACTCTACAAAAATTTATATATACCTTTAATAAACTTTTTTATTTCTTTTAGTATTGAATTTTCTGATAAATTTTTCTTAGACTCAAGAGGGATTAATAAATTCACCAGATATTGAAAATCTTCTTCCTGATATCGCTTTAGAAATACCTCTCTCTGTTCAGTCATTTTCGCGGAATGTTCTGCTGCCGGATTTTCAGATACACTTAACTTTACTGGTAATTCTCTATATTGGGTTTCTTTTTTTATATGATTCCATATTTCCATCGCTTTTGACGAATGTATTAACACTATCGATGTGCCTTTTCCATCATTAAACTCTGGCATTTGACTCCAAATCCCCCAATAGTCTCCTAATGTAAAATCAGACATTCTGTTTATGCCTTTAAACTTACAATTATAGCAGCTCTTTCTCAAACATAAATCCTTTATAAATGCTCTCATATATGGATCCAGATTATTTTTTTCAATATATTTTTTTCCCTCCTGATACTTAAAACAAACAGAATATGATGGCCAGCCAGTTTCCTTACACCTCATATTAATATTCACTGGAAGAGTTCCTTCATTGTCCACTCCACTTCTGTACTCAACATATTTCCTCCATACGGCAGGTGATGGAACTCCATGACAAATCAAATCAACTAAATATAAATGCAAATAATCTTTTCCTAAAAAACTCTTTAATGCTGCAATCTGGCATGGGGTTCCTGAAAATAAAACATATTGCTCTATTTCTAATAATTTTTTTATTTCTATAAAACAATTTTTCAAATCACTTTGAGAATATTTTGCCTGTCGTAATTCACCTAATTGCTCTATATATTCGCACCGTTTATGAACAACTTTAAAATTTTCGTCATATATAGCACCATAAACCACGCCATTATGTTGAATAATCCAACTAGATAATAATGTAAAAATCCCACCAGAAGTACTATAATATCTAATATTGTCATCTAAACTATATGTAGCAAAAGCTTGTGTTTCTCCTTTTGTCTCTTTACAAGCATTTAAAATTGGACATGCCCTCTGACACTTTTTACACTTTATACACTCTTTATTATCAATAAACGGCTCTAAAAAACCCTCTTCATTTCTTCTCATTGCAATGCATTTCTTAGGACAAATATTAGCACAGGAGCCACACCCGACACATTCATCTTTATTTTGTAATATATGCACTATTCTTCTCCTTGTTTACGTTTCAATTTACTTATCAATTTCGTTAATGGACTTTTAAATGTATTCCTTTCATAATCGTTCATCATAAACACATAAGCGAGTGCAAAATATACTATCGTATATCCTATCGCAATTAATAGAAAACTTCCCCATGTTCTCTTCCACCAATGCTGTACTATTTCTTTACCAACCAATAACATAATAATCATAACCGGACTCATTTTCACTATATTCTTCCAAAATAGTGGAATGTCAATTCCTATTCTTTTCCAATAATACCAATTCATAACAAAAATATTTCCAACCACATAGGCTACACATGTCGCCATTGCTGCACCTATTATTCCATAACTTTCAACCCACCAAAATGTAAGCACAATATTAATTATTGCAATAACTAAGTATGTAATAGATCTAAACTGATGTTTATTCAATGCATACAAAATATTTATTCCAGTATTCTGTATTAAGGGTATTGTTACCGGAATCATTACTAATAAAGCTACATAATAAGCTTGTATGTAATTTTTTCCTGCCCATAACTCAATAAACTGTTGACCAAATGCAACAAATGCAGAAACAATAAATGAAACTAAAATAAATTGAAGTCGTCCAATTTTAATGAATAACTTCGTGAATGTCTCTCCATTAGCCCCTTCAACAGACATTATGGTAACCTTAGGAGTAAGTACACCACTTATTGCCGTTGATAAACTTGTAACATATCCATTAAAAGTTGCTCCAATATTATATACAGCCGTCGCAACCGTTCCAAGTGCCCAGCCAATAATTAGCTTATCCGTTGTCCAATATAACGTATCAACAATGCTTCCCAAAAAAACAAAAAAAGAAAACATTCCTATTTCTTTTACCAACCCTGGTATTCTTATATTAAATCTAGGATGAATTTTCAAACGTTTTAGTGAATAGTAGCAGTAAATTGAATAAGTAAATGCTTGCACAATTGTCGTTGTCGCTACTAATCCTATTGCGCCTTTTCCCTGAAAAAGCATTATTATATTTAATAAAGGTGTAAGAACTGTGCAACCAATATCCATTATTTTATTAAATACATATTCTTCATGTGCTAAGGTTATAGATGAAAATACACTAAATGGTAAAAAAATTGCCATGTTAATAGTCATAAATCGAACTAAAATACGCAACTCCAATATTTCATTTTCAGTCATTGATCTGCTAAAAATTTCTAGGTTATCTGATGCGAAAAATCCTGCACACATTATTAATACTGCAATACAGCAATATAATTTTATAAAAAGACCTATTACAGCCTCTTCTTGTTTTTTATCCCCCTCCGCACGATATTTTGCAATATAGCGTACGATTGCACCACCAATACCAAAATTTAAAAGTTGCACATATCCCATAACAGAACTTGCAATTCCATATAATCCATATTCTGCTTGTCCTAAAATACGAAGCATAATTGGTGTGTAAATAAATGGAATTAAATTTCCAAGAGCCAAATTAAAAAAAGAAATTACTATGCCCACTTTCAATTGTTTATTCTTTGTAATCAATTTTTTCTCCAATCATTTGAACCTTTCTTTTTGCATCTTCTATTGTTATTTTATATTTGGGGATAAATTCTTCTAAATACTTTTTAATAAATACCCTTTTTTCAAATAATGCATTAAAACTCTGTAATAATTGCAACGAAGAACTTAATTCTTGAACCGGAAGAACATATCCCTCCTCTTTTCCAAATAAATCTTTTGCAATTCCTCTTGCTTTAACTGAATATCCTACTACTAATGTTGGAACTGCTGTCGAATATGCTGCAATCGTTGCATGTGTACGTGCCCCCACAAAAAATTCACATTGAGATATAATATATTTTAATTCTGGTGCTGAATGATCTTCTATCAATATCACTCTATCTTTACTATTTATCTCATCATACAACTTTTTCAATACAACACGATCATCATTTGATTTCCATATTACATGCGGAATAAGCACAATACCATAATCTGTAGTCTCGAGAATACTACGAATCAAATTCAAATAATTTTGATATGTTATTCCCTGATTCTTTTCGTTAGAAATAATCATCGGGCTAGCATTAATACCAATCATTTTTCTCTTATTAAATAAGTCTGGTACTTCACATTCCATTGGTTCCATAAAAAAGGCTGGATCAGGCGCTAAGATTGTATTTTTATTTACTCTCTGCAATGCTTTAAAAGAAATACTTTCTCTAGCTATAATTAAATCATAAGTTCCTAAATCCGCCGCAACCTCTGGCTGCCTTGTAACTTCTGGCTCAACAGAACACCCCCATAAAACTGTTTTGAAGTCATTATCATGATATGCTTTATTTAAATATGCATATAATCCGGTTCCTCCATAACAATAATTATCTCCTCCAACGGAAAGTGCCAGTTTCACATTCTGTGACATTCTTCTAATTGTTGGCATATATGCAATACCGTCCATATCCGTATAGTTCTTCTTCAATTTTAATTTTATATATGCCTTTATCCAATCAATTTTATTTCTTTCACCTGTAATAGCTGGAACAATATTTGCTACATCATTGACATTGTACTTTTTATCTTCTTCTGGAGATATCGAAATAATTGTAGATTTTCCTTCTAATACTGCGCATGTTCCACGAATAATAGCTTCACAACCATGATTTCCACTACCGCCATTTCCATATAATATATAATCCATATCTTATCACTTTCCTTTACCAAACAAATACCCTATGGAACCTCTTGTCCTTTTAATAATTTCAGCTTCTATTAAAGCTAAAATAAATGCTAATCCCACACTCCCAATTAATCCACTTTTTAATAAAATATTTCCTGTTAACTTATAATCAGCTAACCGGGCAATTTCAATCAAAATATTATTAGTGCACAATATTACTATTGAATTTCTTCCAAAATAATTTAATATTTTCATTTCAATTCTTTCGCTTCGCTCATACCTATAAAATATACTAAGTATAGCAACACTTGAAATAAATGCATTAACAAAAAAAAGTATAAAATTATTAAATTCTAGTCCACCAATTCCGACTGATCCATTTTTTTGCGCCAAAAAATATTCAATTATTATCATCAGTACACTTATAAATAAAGGAATATTTTCTATAATTTTCTTGTTTTCAATCCAATATCCAAAATAATAAAATATAGAGCAAACTAATATTTTTATAAGCAAATCCATTAACCAGTTTGTTGATAATTTCATATTGCAAAATACAATTCCACTAATTATCAATACCACAAAAAATACTGCACACATTAATCTAGGAGCTGTAATAATTTTCATTACTAAAATTTCTGCAAAAAAGAAACATGGTATAAACCATAAAGAATCGACACCTTGCAATGTAATAATTTTATATGCATATTTCATAATATTAATTCCATTGCCTGCTAATACTGATAACAAATTATAAAACACCATTAATACTACACACCAAAATACATATGGCACTCCTAATTGCTTTATACGTCGAATAACTATATTTTTAGTATCCCCCCTAAAACAAGTGATAATGCCACCTACAATAAAAAAAATAGGCATATTAAAAGACACTATCCAAATTCCCATTTTGTAATCAGAAACATTTCCCATACAATGTGTTAATAGCATACACAAAATTGCAAATCCTTTTGCATAGTCCAAATATTTTTTTCTTACAATCATTAATTCTAAATATCCTTTTCTAATATATCTGCAATTCTCTTGCTTGCAAATCCATCCCCGTATGGATTACTTGCATTGCTCATTTTTAAATATTCTTCTTTGCTCTCTAAAAGCATTTTAAAATTTCTATAGATGTCTTCTTCCTTTGTTCCAACCAGTCGCAGAGTCCCTGCGGCAACTCCTTCAGGTCTCTCTGTTGTATCTCGCATAACAAGAACCGGCTTTCCAAGAGATGGCGCCTCTTCCTGAATTCCACCAGAATCTGTCAAAATCAAATAACTCTTATTTAAAAAATTATGAAAATCTAAAACATCTAAAGGTTCTATAATATGAATACGATCATCTTTTCCTAAAAATTCATTGGCTATTTCTCTTACTACAGGATTCATATGAATTGGATATATAGCTTTTACATCTGGATGTTCAATCATAACTCTATGAATCGCCCGAAACATATTCCTCATTGGCTCACCTAAATTCTCCCGCCGATGTGCTGTTATCATAATTAGTCTACTATCTGCTGCCCATTCCAATTCTGCATGCGTATAATCTGAACAAACCGTTGTTTTCAGTGCATCAATGGCCGTATTTCCAGTTACATAAATTGTTTCTACTTTTTTCCCTTCTTGTAATAAATTTTGTTTTGCCATCTCAGTCGGTGCAAAATTATATCTACTTATAATACTAACAGCTTGTCTATTGAATTCTTCTGGATATGGAGAGTATATATCATATGTACGCAAACCAGCTTCAACGTGCCCTACAGGAATTTGGAAATAAAAACATGCTAGCGCTGTTACAAATGTAGTTGATGTGTCCCCATGAACAAGAACAATATCTGGAGTTACTTTTTCTAATATATCTTTAATACCATTCAAAATGTTCGTTGTAATATCAAAAAGAGTCTGCTTTTGCTTCATGATTGAAAGATCATAATCTGGCTTAATATGAAAAGTTTCCAGTACCTGATCTAACATTTGACGATGTTGTCCCGTAACACATACTACAGTTTCTATACTTTTTCTTTTTTTTAATTCATTAACTAACGGGCACATTTTTATCGCCTCTGGTCTAGTTCCGAATACTATCATTATTTTTTTCATTTTTTCATATGATAATTAAAGAAAATAATTATCCCTTTCTTCTTTTAGTTTCTATGAATTAAATTGTTGATTATCTGGGAATTAATTTTGTGTAATACAGTTGCACTAATAATACTTCCTCCTAAAACAATTATTACTTTTACTCCAACTAATAATTGTATTTTACCTACCCAAAATATCCACAATCCATGTATTAAATATAACTCGTATGATATTTCACCTAGATACATACTAAACAAATTCTTTCTGTTTAAGGCACTAACTCCTACAACTATAAATAATGCAATAGATGCACTTATAATATTGCATTGAACCAAATAAATCCAAAATGAATATCCCACGATTCTACTCCACACAGGTAGTAATGCCCCCCCTATACACATAACAAACATACATAAAATCATACTTCTTTTCCAGTTTTTTTCTATTTTCTCTTTATAAATGTATGCTCCTATACCTACCAAAAAAGCTAAATTAGATATCAGCCACCAATCATTATTCGTTCCCATTAAAAATCTTTCTATAATTGTGATTCCTGTTACCCCTACAGTAGTCTTTAGTATTTTTTTCTTTAATGATATTTTTCGCTTAAATATATAGTAAAAAAGTATATAAAAAATTAACACTGCAACTGGATACCACGCATTATCAACAATCGTACACTGTCCTAAGACTGAAAGAATAATATCTATGAATGTATATCTTTCTCCCATTAAACACTTAAATACTATATAAACAATATGTATACCTAAAAAAGGAACGAACAACTTAATAACTCTATCTCTCCAAAAATAATGCAGATACTCTTTTTTCACTACATAACTGTACATAACCCCATATCCAGACCAAAAGAAAAAAATTGCTACACATAACCAGCCAACATTTAACCAAGAAAATTCCTTTAATCCATATCCGTTTATTGTATGTCCAAGAATAATTAATATTGCGGCAATTCCTTTTGTTTGTTTTCCTATATTAATGTTAAAAAAAGAGCCTGTTGTTTTTTCTCCCATCAAAAAAGAGACAAAAAAAGCAATTATTATCCAACATATCCCTTTCATTCTTTTTCTCCCAAATTAAATATTTGTTTCATAATTTTTTCTTTAGAAAATTTAGCAACCACTAAATCTTCTTGATATTTAAAATCCAAACTTTTTTTATTTTTAATTGCATATTCTAGCTTTTCAACCACTGACTCTATAGTTTGTTGTGCTTGAATTGCATTTTTTCCATCTATTACAAACTCATCAGTTCCAGCCGATTTTACAATCACACATATTTTGTGGAGTGCCATAGCTTCCAATACTGTCATTCCTTGAGATTCCACATAAGAAGGATGTACAAAGATATCTGCTCCCGCAATGTATGGATATGGATTACTTTTACTTCCCACTAGCACCATGAATTTTTCCAAATTTAACTCCTTAATTTTACTTTCTATGTTTAAATATTCCACACCATCTCCAACTAAATACCATTTTATATTATATCCTTTATCAATTAACTGTTTTAAAATCCATACGGTATCTGCCATATGTTTCTCCGGTGAAAACCTCCCCACCGATACAATCTTAATACAATTTTCTTTTATATTTTCATATGGACAATATAAAATAGCTTTTTCCCTTATTTCATTAAAGTCTATGATATTAGAAATAACAACTATCTTACTTTCAAATTCTTTAAAATATGGAAAAATTATTTTTTTTGCCGCTTCTGAAACGCAAACTATATGATTCATTTCCTTCATCATTTTTTTCAAGCATTGTATTTGCCGCATACTATTATCAATCTGCCCATTATGCCACCATACGCTTTTTTCTTTAGCATTTATTGCATAAGCAATAAAATCTGCTGCTATTCCCACTCTATAAGCAAATGCAAAATCATATTCTCTTTGAGTAATTCGAAAAATCTTCATTATTCCTATATACTTCATATCTATTTTTGTTGCTAGTGTGAATATAATTTTCATGATTATTGATTTTATATCCTTTTTTTTTATGGCTGTTTTCATCACTGAAATCACAGAACCATATGTATTTGTAATATCACACATAATAATGTTTACTTCTTTAGGTATTAATTTTTTATATTCACCATACCCTTCAAAGAGCAACAAATCAACATCACTTTTCGAATAGTCTATTGCATTCAATAGATTGATAAGAGATTTTTCACAACCTCCTACTCTTAAGTGTCCATTGGCAATAAGTATCTTAATTTTATCCATGTTATTTTAGCTTTCTATATTGTATATTTCTTCGTATTGCTAACATAATTCCAGCAGGTAATGTTACTAAAGCAATTCCTTTAGCATTACATGTGAACAAATAACTCGTATGCCCTGCATATACTGCTAACGCTGTCATTCTAATTGTATTAATCCATTTTTCCTTAAGTGTTGCTGACAATAAAATATTTTGGTTATACATCATTGCAAATCCCATAGGATTATTCTTAACTAAATGGTCATCTTTAGTTTGCCCATCTGGAAGATATTCACAAATATACAATTTTTCCCTTCTCCATCGAAGCTTTAATCCTGCCAATGCCATTTCATAGAAGTTTAGCTGTTCTGGTGCATATTTTTCATCTTTCCAACATTGAAATGGATACTTTTTTAATACGGCAACCCTATGAACTTCACACATATCCATATCAAGATTATATAATTTACGCTCAATATGTGAAGCATCTACATATCCTATATTAGGATCTATTTTAGGCATTTGTTTTTTCATATAATCCCCGTTGGGATAAGATCTTGCAAATCCAATTCCTGCAAAGCTTTTATTGTCTTTAATTTCGGATAACCATTTTAGCACCAATTCAACTGTATTAGGTTTTATAAAATCATCTGAATCAAGCATCATAAACCACTCTGTATTCGAATGATTTACTCCTGAATTTAACGCCCTCGGAATCCCAACATGTGATAATTTATTATATATAATATCAAATCCATTATCTTGATTATTCATCCACTCTTTTACCATACTCTCTGTCTTGTCCTCCGAGCCATCATCTGTAATAATCCACTCGAAGTCTTTACATGTCTGATTTTTTAACGATTCATATGCCTTTCCAAGAATGTATGCCCTATTATATGTTGCTGTATGTATACTTAACTTTGCCATTTTCCTCTCCCTTTAATCTTTTACTAATATATGCTTTACTACTTCTTTTGGTTCAAATTCCTTCACTACTCCAAATTTTCTTTGTTCTCTAATTATTTGTTTCATTGTCTTTTTAATAGCTTCTTTTTCATTATCACAAAAATAATATCTATCAAATTTTGAAAAAAATGTCCGTATAGTATCCTGTTCTTCTTTAGTTCCATCAAGTATAAATAATATTGGTTTATTCGTTGCTGAATAATGATAAATCTTGCCAGGTATTTGTCCTCCACTCAAATTGCAAAGATGTACTAATACTTGTGTTTTTGCTTGAATCCCTGCCAAAACGTCCAATGTTACTCTCCCCACTACTCTTACATTCTCTGTCCCTACCAGTTGTAAATCGCTATCCCCATATATATTTCCTTTATATCCTTCTTCTTTTAAAGCCTCATAAAACGGTATCAAATTTCTAGTTTTTGAATAGTAATCACCAAAATATCCAAAAGAATTTTTTTCAAAAAAGGTTTCCTTTTTTATATTAGTTTCGATTTTCAAAAAAGGCAGCGGAATACAATCCATTTTTTCTGCACAATCAGGATAGTATTTTTTTTGATACATCAATGTTAATGGACTTACATAATATACTTCTTGAGCATCTTTTAACAAATTATGTTCTTCCTCTTGAATATTCGCATTATGCCCACCATACAAATCAAAAAACCATGGATCCTCCCATATTTGAATCCATCTTTTTGCTGATATTTTTTTTGATTTCAAAAGTATATCAACCATTTTGTGACTTGCTGCTGGAGAAGAATTAGAAATAACCACATCATATATATCTTGACTGGTAAATTTCGTTGCTTCTTTTAACCATGTTTTTTCTAATGGGTAAACAGGCTCTTGCGGAAATATTAAATAGAAAGATTTCTTGATTATCATTCTCGATATGCTCTTTATAGAACATTTGTCTTTTTTATTCTCAATCTTCACATCTTCCGCACTAGTATCTTTTCTCGTCACTTCATTCTTTTTATAATTTGCTTTTAGTTTATCTGCAAAAGATATTGCATTATATTCATAATATTGAGCTTCTTTCCACTTTGGTAAGGCCTTATCCTCTTCTCCCCAACTTGAATTAGCCATTAGAACATCTACATCTGCTCCATTTTCAATTAAACCTTTTAAAAATCCATTATGACTCATATTTGCAGAAGTATTCTTTGTTAAACAAGCACCTACTACATATAATATTTTCATACTACCTCCAACACATGATAAAGCTTTTCTATTTCCATCGCATTTGTATAATCCTTCTCTCGGGTATTATCAATTAAATATTTCTGAAGAGTCCCATTTCTAATCACTCTCCTTATTTCCGCTGCACATCCTTCATTGTCCATCGGAACTATCACACCATCCACACCGTTTTGCAACTGGCTTCCAGATGTCGCATAATTTGTGATAATAACAGGTTTATTTAATATCTGAGCCTCCAAAACAGCTACACATTTACCTTCATACCTACTTGGCTGAACGTATATATCGCATGCTTTGATATAAGGATATGGATTTTCTTTTTTTCCTAAAATGATAACATAATCCTGCATACCTTCCTCTTGTATACGTTGACGGATAAAATCCTCATCGCCTCCATATCCAATTAAATACCATTTTACATTCTCTCCCTGTGCACGTATTTTTCTACATATATCAGGTATATTATCAAAATTTTTTGCATCAGAAAAACGTCCTACCGACAGCAAAATCTTTTCTTTCCCATAACGTTTCATGTCGCTGATTTCTTCTGTTGCTTGTCTTTTTAACAGTTTTTCACTAATTATATTCTGAATTGTAATTGCCTTTTTTTGAAATTCCGGATACACACTCACAAATTGCTCTGTGCATTGCTCCGAAACACTTACAATATAATCTAATATTTTGTATATTTGTCGATCATATTCTGTATCCGGTCCAAGAATTGTATAATCTGTATGATTCCAAGCTATTTTTACTTTTGCCTCAACTTTATTAAGTAAAACATCCGGGATACCCAAAAAAGAAATAGCAGCATCATAATTCCCAGGTATTAAAGGTAATAATTTTTGAATACTATGTGAAATATTTTGCATTGCTGCCCATACACCATACCCCTGTCTTGATTTCTGTATTCTAAGTTTTATTTTTCCACAAATGCGTGCTATCCCGAATTTCCAAAGACTGCTTCTCAACAATGTCACAATAGGAACGTCAAAAGTAGCATATTCTTTTATTCCTGGTAAAATATGTACTTGTTCAGGAATATATTTCAAAAATTCACCTTCATGTCTATATAAAAAAAGTGAAACTTCATATTCCTCGTAATTAAATGTATCCAATAAACCAAGTAAACTTCTCTCTGCGCCCCCTATAAACATCGAAGGCATAATAAATAATACTTTCTTCTTTTTCATGTCTTATATTCTCATTGCTTGAATTTGTAAATCTCGACCTTGTGTAACAATAGATGCTTCCGGAATCTCGCCACCAATAATACAGCCAGCTCCTATTACACTATTTCTTCCAATTCGGGCTCCTTTTAAAATCACAACATTAGTTCCAATCCAACAATTTTCACCTATAACAATTTCACCGACACTGTGTGCATTTGACACACCATTAACCGCATCGAATTTATGATTATTATCAAAAATTTTTACATTTGGTCCAAACTTACAGCCATTTCCAATTTCTATTTTCCTTTTACAGCTAATCATTGCTTCTTCATTAAAGTACACATGGTTGCCGATATAAAGTTTCGCTCCCTTCTCCACAATCATAACCATACGTCCGTCATTAATCAAACGATCTCCAAAATATATATGGCTATTTTTTTCAAAACACAGTTTTGAATTTCTAGTAATCATTTGCAAACCATTAGTTTCAAATTCTCTGATTCGTATTTTCTTTATATAGAATCTAATTTTATTATACAAAACAAGAAGATATGGTTTCATGTTTCACTCTACTTTCCTATTCTTTTCATAAGTCGATGTAGCGGTTTTGTTATTTTACTTCTTAATACAGTCTTTTTATCCATCCAGCTTTTCCCATACCAATGAATAGAATATGTATTTTCCGTTTTATTCAATATACCTGTTGGATCATCATAAGGATTGAAATATTCCGCCGGATAAATAGTTCCTCCTTCAACTGTCTGCATTTTTCCATTTTGTACTAATCCACATTCTAATAGAGCAGCAGTGTTTAAATGAGGACACCCTACAAATCCATGTTTTCCATCTAATAAAGGTTCATATTCCTGAAGCATTTTTTCAACAATTATATTTCCTGCCTCTGCTCCAAAACCTTGTCCTGTATTAATATAATCTTTTGTTTCAAATCCAATAAATGCCTCTACATTCAACAAATCATCGAATGATTTAACCACCTCTACATCTGTATCAAAGTAGATTCCTCCATGTTGATTAACTACGAGCAAACGCAAATAATCTGTTAAAAATGCATACTTTTTCTGTTCGTAACACAATTTAGTATATTCATTCATATATACATCAAAATTATCTTCGTTCCATTCGATAATTTCATAATCAGGACAATATTTCTTCCAACTATCTATGCACGTTCTGGCAAGTTTAGGCTTTTCGCCTTTTCCAAACCAGCAGTAATGAATTTTCTTAGGTATCATTCTATCTCCTTTAACCACTAGTAACTCTTTGCTTTTTTCTTGACAACTCTAGACATGATAATTCCTAATGGAAGTGTAATAATAGTCATCGCTTTTCTTGGTGACTCTTGTATAAATTTTTTATTTCCACACAAAATACTACTTGATACATAATGTATACAATCTTTCCATAAGCGCTTTTTCGACTCCGGATATTTCATACATATCTTTCTCCAAAATGCAAATCCTTTTGGATTATTCAAGTATTGTTTCCACATAGTTCCCGACGAACCATCAGGCTGATATTCTACATTACATACAATTTCATTCAATACTGCCATTTTGTAAGTTTGATCAATCAAACGATATTTATATGATAACGCAACATATTTTTCACCCTCAAATACCGGATAGGAAGGATATTGATTTATGATATCTGTCCGATAAATCAATTTTTTATCTCCACTTCCTCCATTTGCATAATAGCCGATAACTGTTGTTTTCTCTAATCCATTTGGAAACTCTGCACCAATAATATGGTTTTCAAAATCTGCATCTAATGCTATAATTCCTGCCACCCCGGTATCTTTTATCTCAGACCACTTTTCGAGGATTCTCTGAACTGCTCCTACTGCCATTTTGTCATCAGAGTCAATGCATACATTCAATTCTGTATCTATATTTTCATATGCTATATTATGAGCTGTATGCATACCTCCATTTTCTTTATATATATATCGGATTTCAAATTCTTTTTCTTTTTCCTGCCACTTTTTCACAAGTTCTTTAGTATTATCAGTTGATCCATCATCTACAATCAGCCATATAAACTCCTTACAATCTTGTTCTGCCAAAGATTTATAAGTTCTTTCTAACGTATGAGCTCTATTATATGCAGGTGTAAAAATTGTAAGTATAACATCTTTATCTTTTACTTTTTTCACTATAAAACTCCTCTATCCAACGTGCCGTTGTTGTTATATCATAACCTGCTTGCATAATTTTCTCAGTTGTGTTTTCTCTCTTTGTTCCAACACATGATAAAATTGCCTTGCACCATTTTTGTAGATCATTTAATGGAACAAAGTCGCAAAGTCCCGTTATATCAACATTCTTTGTTATAACATCACTACATATACAAGGCAATCCGGCCGCTTGGCATTCAATCAAAGTAACCGGAAGTCCTTCATAAAGCGATGGAAATGCAAGAACATCTAACATTTGTGTTAACTGTGCAATATCTGATCTCACTCCCAGAATTTTAACCACATTTTCTAGTTTTAATTGGTGTATTTTATCTTCTATCTCTTTTCTTAATGGTCCATCCCCAATCAAAACTAATTCTGCATTTTTATTCTTATTGTAAATTTCTGAAAAAACATCAATTAAAAATGTATGATTTTTTTCTGGTAAATATCTTCCTATATGTCCAATTACAAACCTGTTTACCAAATTAAATTCTTTTCTGTACTTTTCTCGCACTTCTAAATTAAAAGAAAATTTAGATGAGTCAATTGCATTATTTACTACTGTACATTTTTGTAAATTGTTACCTATTTTATTACCATATCTGCTTACTCCTGACTCATACGAACAGGCCAAAAAATAGTCCGCTATGTTTCTTGTAGGATAAGACATTATTTGATACATTAACCCTTTTATGCCTCCTCCAAAGGAAGAGCTATGGCTATGAGCAATTGTATACACTCCATTTTTTTTTGCTATTTTTAAATATATAGCAGCTGTGCTTCCAATATGCCCATGAACAATATCATATTCCCCCTTATGTTCTTTAAAAAATTTTTTCCACCATCTTTTATACTCGAAATGATTTTTTCCTACGTGATGAGGACAATAATAAATTTTTCCACCTAATTCCCCAATTTCATCGTCAAACAAACCTCTATCCAAGCTGTTTTCCACAAAGTCAAACTGTACTCTACTTTTGTCAATATTTCTATACAAATTCATGATCATGGCTTCTGCTCCTCCACGATTCATAATTCCTGTAACTTGTAATACTCGAACTAATTTACTCATTCTCTTTTACTCCTAAATATTTTCAGACATATATACTATTCATTTTCTCTTTATTACAAGGCTCCCCATGTCACGCGCATTTGATAAAAGAAAAAAGCAAAGTAGAAAACAATAGCTAATATCTTTACAATTTTAACTGAATTCTTCGTAAACAAATTTTCCATTTCCCATGGCAATAAAATTTCTGATGAATATAAACTAACATATATTGGTAATCTTCCAATAAAAATTCCTGAAGTTCCCATTGCTATAATTCCTAATGCTGTAGCAAGTATACTCGCGTTTGCCGCTAAGTTTATAACTGAATTATTTTCCTTTCTAATTCGCTTTAATCCAATCCATGCTAATATCATTGGAACTGCATACACTAATACTCTAATCGGGTTCATTCCATCATCTTCTATAGATTTCCAATCACTAACAACATTCGTATATTGTGTATCACTTAACATAACATCTAACATGTTTGTAAATTGATTAATAAAAATTAATATCACAATACTTCCAGCAATACACCAAATAGTTTTTTTATTAAACGCTTCCCCTTGAAGCAAAAACATAACTGGTAGCATTAATAATGCTGATCCATGTATAGTTGATGCAAGCAAAATAATAATTCCAGCTTTTAAATATTTTTTCTTTAATATTAATGGAGTTGATGCATACACAAGAATAACAGCAGTAAATTGCCGCATACCGTTCTGCATCCAAGATATGTATTCTGTAGATGCTACAAAAATATATATACTCATCCAATAATCACTAGAATATCTTCGAAACAAAACAACAAGACAACTCATTTGGATAACTGCAAATATTAAAAAATATAATATGTCTTTGTTGCCAATTATACTCTTAATTACTACTAAAAGTGCATAATATCCCCTATCCTTAGTGATGGTACAAATATATTCTGAGAATTTAGATAATGAACTTGGTACTAATAAAAATGTACGTCGATATACTTCCGAATCTCCCATTCCTCTTCTGAATGCTGCCCACAATATGTAAGGAAATACTAACAGAATTGCTGAGATCCATCTCCAACTGTTATTTTTATTTTCTACACTACTTTTTCTCTTTGCAAGTTCAACCGAATAAATCATAAGTCCTCCGGTAAACATCCAAATTATGTACCACCAATAACTTGTCAATGCCATTCTTCTATCTCTCCAGTTGTTGTAATGTCTTCTGTACTACTACTTGTTTATCAAACTCTTCTTCCATTTTCTTCCTACCCAAAACACCCATTTCTTTTCGCTCTTCTTCACTCATTTTTATTATTTTTTCAATTGCACATTCTAAACTACTGCTATTCTGCGCTTCACATAACATTCCCGTTTTTCCTGATTCTACAGCCTCTCTGCACCCCGGTATATCAGTTGTTATAATCACTCTTCCCGTCGCAGCCGCTTCCAAAAGTACATTACTCATGCCTTCATGGTAGCTTGGTAAAATTATGCAGTGGGCTTTTTCATAAAATGACTTTGGGTTTTCCTGAAATCCATAGAATTTGATTAAATTTCGTTCTGACATTTGCTCTACTTTCTCTTTATACTCGTCCTCGAAAAAGCCAATCATATCAAATATTATTTTTTCTCCATACTGCTTTTTCAGATGTGTAATCGCCTCAAAGAGTTCATCTACACCTTTTTCTTTCATAATTCTTCCAACAAATAAGAAATGAATTCCATTTTCTTCTGACGGATACTCACAATATGAATATTTGTCCAGATTTATTCCGGCACCATTCAAGACTGTTACCTTATTATCAGGAATGATTTTATTATCTATAAATTTCTGTGCATTAGCTGTATTTTCAAAAAAGACTGTTTTTGCCTTTTTTAATGCAATTTTATACATCACTGTAACAATTGTTGCTATTGGTTCTTTTTGAAATGCAGTGCCCAGTCCCTGTACATTTACGCAATATTGTATTCCTAATTGTCTGCATGCAAAACCGGCATATATATTAGGTTTTATAGAATATGTAATTACCATATCCGGTTTCTCACCCCGTAACATTCCATAATATTCTTTATATAATTTCAGGTCAGTTAGCGGATTAATTCCTCGACGATCAACTTCTGTACAAATCATCTTGCAACCCATAGCCTTGAAATCATCTTCATGCCCGACAAAAGGTGTACTAATGCTTACATTTCCATCTTTCAATAATTCTTCAATTAATTCTTTCCGGAACTGCCATAACATATATGAATGATTTGTGATAATCAGGTATTTCTTTTTCCTGTTATCCTCTTTCTTCATCTCCCCTGTTCCACCTTCAACCACAGAGTCATCATGAGCAAAAACGCCTATACTTCCAAGGAAACATTTTACATCCATCAGAAATCCCATTTTCTTTACATACTCTCCATCCAGTTTTGCTTTCACTGGAATTTCAAGTTCGTCACGGCCATTAATCTGTGCCCAGCCGGTAAGTCCCGGTTTTACATCATTCGCTCCATATTTATCTCTTTCTGCTGTAAGGATATCCTGATTCCAAAGTCCTGGTCTTGGTCCTATAACAGACATATTTCCGATAAAGATATCCCAAATCTGTGGTAATTCATCTAAGCTATGTGCTCTTAAGAATTTCCCCACCCTTGTAATATACTGTTCCGGGTTGTCCAACATATGTGTCGGTACATCATGTGGTGTACTCATTTTCATACTTCTGAATTTATGTAATTTGAAATATTTCTTGTTTTGTCCCATTCTTTTCTGTGTAAAGAGCACCGGTCCTGGATCATCTATGATAATCGCAAGTGATATTCCCAGATATACTGGTGAAAGAACAACTAAACCACCAAAAGAGAGTACTACATCTATGGCTCTCTTGAAGTTTTTTTCATATATTCCCGGTTTGTAATCAGACAATCCGACAGATTCCAGATGTCCGCATACTCCATCTGCATTTTCCA
>ERZ791886.285-NODE-285-length-32959-cov-7.271152_pt1 | contig 32959 bp, 25 predicted proteins | sample MGYA00510158_ERZ791886 | MGnify/ENA primary metagenome ERZ791886 (study PRJEB30046, sample SAMN00792063) | human gut metagenome | study: EMG produced TPA metagenomics assembly of the A metagenome-wide association study of gut microbiota in type 2... | reverse complement strand
GGAAAGCACATTAAGTGCTTTCCTTTGCGTGCGGAACTCGCGACAAACTTAACCCCTGCCCTCAGCCCCGGAGACCCTCCCTGCCGTCACATTATTCAACCAGTTTTGCGGGCGTGCGCCGCTGCGCGGCTAGCCCGCGTGCTCCTCGGCGGGGTTGGTCTGATGGATCTTGTTGAACTTTGACCTTTGGCTCATAAAAAACGGGAGATGCGATCTGCATCCCCCGTTTTTGTTGCGGTTACTCTAGGTCAATAAACTTGGTGCTTATGATTTGGCCGTCGTTGACGAGCATTCTGGCCATAGTGGGACCTCGGGTACCTCTGGGGTAGCTGGCGCTGCCCGGGTTGAGGACCAAGCAACGGCCCACTTGGGCTTCTTTGGTTACGTGGGTGTGGCCGTTGATGGCTACGTCTACGGATCCCACCGGGAGGTCTTCGCGGTAGTGGGCTACAGCGAATTTGAGGCCTTCGTAGGTAAAGAGCGCCAGGCGATCCACATCGGGGCCGTAGTCGCGGTAATAATCGTTGTTGCCCAGTACGGCGCGCACAGGGGCGATGGTGCATAGATGCTCGTAGTCCATCTCCGACGTAAGGTCGCCGGCATGGATAATCAAATCCGCACCTTTAAGCTCGTCTAAGAGCGCGGGCGAAAGATAGCCGTGGGTGTCCGAGATGATGTCGATACGCTTGGCGCTTGCACTGTTCATGGGATCCTTTCCGCAAAAAACGATTTGGCAGATACATACAAAAAGGCCCCACGGCTCCGCAGACGATAGGTCCACAGGGCCGCGGGGCCAGTGTGCTAGAGACTCAGAGCCTTCTTGAGCGGCACGACGCGGCGGCGCGAAACCGGCACGCGTTCGTCGACGCCCGTAATGCCCAGCTGGATGGCGCCCGAGGGCACCGTCTCAACGTCGGTAACGCACGCCAAGTTGACGATATAGCGGCGGTGAACACGGAAGAAGCCAAAGTCGCAGAGCTTGGCCTCAAACTGCGCCAGCGAGGTCGTCGACAAAAAGCGATCATCGACGGTATAGATGCAGGAGTAATCGTCCTTGGCCATGATAAAGCGAATGTCGTCCACGGGAATGAGCACCTTGCGGCCGCCCTTTTCCACCGGGATACGCTCGATGGTCACCTTGCTGTCCGTAACCGGCTTAGCGCGTTGCATGACCTTCTCGATCGCGCGATCCAAGCGAGCTTCCTCGACCGGCTTCATCAGATAATCGACAGCATCCACGTCGAATGCCTCGACCGCATGGTCGCTATACGCAGTCACAAACACGATCGCCGGCGGATTTTTGAGCTTATGCAGCGCCTCGGCAAGTTGCAGGCCCGAGGCACCGGGCATCGAGATATCGAGAAACACGACATCCACGCGACTTTCCATAAGCATCTCGATGGCGGAGCGGACGCTCGACGCCTCCGTGATCGTGCCGATCTTGCCCGTTTGCTCGAGCAAGAAGCGAAGCTCCGAGCGAGCCGGCGCCTCATCATCCACAATCATCGCACGCAGCATAGGGATAAAACCTTTCGTCAACTAACTACGCCGGGCATCCGTCGCATGACGTTGAGCCCGTAGCCTTTTATTTTACTCTTGAATGTCAAAGATGCTCTCTGACAAATCAAGATGAAGAAGCACTTTGGTGCCCTTGCCCGGCGCCGATTCGACACGCGTATAGGAGTGTGGCCCATAAAAGCGATGGATGCGCTCCGAAATATTGTGCATGGCCACACCGGCGCCGCCGCCCTGGGGAGAGCTGGCGTCGGGACGAGCAGAGCGCTCGTCAAACAGTCTGGCGGCGGTACCCTCATCCATGCCCACGCCGTTATCAGCAACGGCAATCAAGATTGCATCCTCGCCGTCTTGGTGAACGGTCACGTCGATCCTCAGGGCGCCGTCATCGCCCATACCATGACGCACGGCGTTCTCGACAATCGGCTGAATCACGAACGCCGGCACCAGCGTATCTTCCACGTCCTCGGACACATCGAACGTTGCAAGCACGCGGTCCTCGCCAAAGCGGGCCTTCTCAAAGGTAAGGTAGCGCTTGGTCTGTGCGACCTCGCGCGAGACCGGAATAAGCGATCCCGAGTTGTCGAGCGTGGCGCGATAGAACGATGAGAACTCACGAAGCAGTTCGCGGGCCCGCAGCGGGTCGGTGCGCGTAAACGATGCAATGGTGTTCAGCGTGTTGAACAGGAAGTGCGGGTTAATCTGTGCCTGCAGCGCACGCACCTCGGCGCGCGCCGTGAGTTCCTTTTGCACCTCGAGCTCGTGGATGGCGAGCTGCGTGGACAAGATCTCGGCAAAGCCCGAGGCAAGCGCGTACTGAGTACGGTCGACGGCGCGCGGGGTCTTGTAGTAGAACTTGAGCGTGCCGACGGTACGATCGCCCACCTTGATGGGAGCGATAATGCCGGCGGGGACTTGGTTGTGCGAGCCGTCCGAACCCACGACATCCACCATACGGTTGAACGACTGCACGATGCCATGTTCGATAACGTAGCGCGTTGCAAGCGTGTGGATGGGAGAATCTGGCAATAGTTTTTCCTCAAACTCGCCCGCGCAGGCAAGCACGTTTTCCTCGTCGGTGATGGCCACCGTCATGGCGCGCGTCTCGGGCAAAATGCGCTGGCACACCAAACGCGCCGACTCCTGCGTCAGACCGCCCTTAATGTCCTCGAGCATGGCCGAGGCCACCGAGAGCGTCTCTTCGGTGTACTGCGAGCGCACCGAATCGGGATTGAGCGTCAAAAAGATAAAGATGCACAGAAAGATGCACAGCAGCGCGCAGGCAATCACCGTGGCGATCGGCTCGATGCCGGTCACCAGGGCAAAAATAAAGTACATCAGCACGCAAATGGCGCAGGCAACGGCAATGATGCGAAAGATTGATAATGAACTATCGCGCTGGGCGCGGCGGTCGATCATTCGGCCCCCTCCAGGATACTGATCAGTTGTGCGTCACGCCAAAGCCCGTCCATGATCTTGGGCCAAAAGCTCTGGAAACGCAGGTAGCTTGCAGCGTTTTGGCGCGCATAGGCCTTTGCCTCGTCGATACCATGGCGCCAGATGCGCAGGTAGCCCTCATGCTCGCGGGTAAACACGCTGCGGACCATAGCGGTCTTGCGCACGCGGTCGTCGAGCTCGCGCGAAATCCACGGGCCCGGGTAGGGCATGAGCGATGCCGCCGTAACGGGAATGAGCTCCTTTTGATGCGCGGCGAACGTCAACTTGGCCCGTTCGTAGTACCAACGGTATACATCCTGCATAAAGCGCGGTGAGCGCTTTTCGGACTCCGGAGGCAAATGGCGCACGGTCCACTCGTTATCGAACCACACGTCGTAGCCAAACATGCGCATGTTAAAGAGGTAATCCAAGTCCTCGCCGCGGGTGATAAACGGGTCAAAGGCCACACGCGTAAAGGCGCGGGCGTGCAGGGCCATCAGGCCGCCGCACACGTAGTTGGAGCGCGAGATGCGGGTGCCCGAGAGCGCCTTTTTCATCCAACGGTTGAACTCGATGCGCTTGGTCCACCAACGATGGCAGATGCCCGCCTTGTCCGCGGGAGCCAGCGGCGATCCGTCGCGATCGTAGAAATAGCCGCTCTTGACCAAGATCGGCAGGCCCTGACGCGTCTGCTGACCCAGCGCGTAGGTCGCACGCTTCATAAAGTCGGCATCGATGACAGTCTCATCGTCATCCAAAAAGATAACCGCGTCATGCCCCAGCACAGCGGCACAGGCCAGCCCCATGTTGCGGATGGCGCCGTAGCCTCGCAGACTCACGCACTCGCCCGAACCCTTGGGCGCGATCTGAGCAACCCGGTCTGCGATGCGCGAGGCCTGGGTGTTGGTGACAACGGTGACCTTGAGCGTGGGATGCGCGTCGACAATCTCGTGCACGCGCAGCGACACATCGGCTGTGGCAGAAACGGGACAGACCACCAAAAGGATGATGCGCGGGATGTCGCGCACCTGTTCAAGCGAGGCCAGGCAGCGGTCGAGTTCGGGATTGTCGGCGTTGAGTCGTGTCGAATGGTCATAGGTGCCAGGGGCGTTTGCGCGAGCGTCATCGCCCGCCCAATACGTTGGAATCACGACCGTGGCGTTCATGCCTTACCCTCCCTGCAACACAAAAACGGGACGCCGCCAAACACAGGCGACGCCCCGCGACCTAGCTGACTCCATCATACCCACTTGGGCTAATCATTGTTCGAAAGTCAGAATGTTTATTGCGGATAGCCCCAAAAGAGTATCGCGGCGGACGCAATTACCGGCAAGTTCCTATGCGGCCTGCTCTGCCGTTTGAGACATGCGGGACAGACGGACCAGCAGCGCAAAGCCCACCACCAGCAGCACGCCGATAGACAGGACGCCCAGCGAGGGGTTGCCGGTCAGCGAGGTGACGACCGACACCAAGAAGGTGCCCATAACACTTGCATAGCGGCCAAAGATATCAAAGAAGCCGTAGTACTCGTTGGACTTTTCCTTGGGAATAATGCGGCCAAAGTAGCTGCGGCTGAGCGCCTGCACGCCGCCCTGGAACAGGCCGACCAAAATGGCAAGCACCCAAAACTCAAAGGCGGTCTTGAGGAAGAACGCGGCAAAGAGCACGATGCCCATATAGGCGGCGACTGCCACCAAGATCATGTTGAGCGTGCCCACGCGGCCGGCGAGCTTGCCGTAGATGATGGCGGACGGGAAAGCCACAAACTGCGTGACGAGCAGCGCCAGGACCAACTGGGTCGAATCGATGCCCAAGGCCGATCCGTAGCTGGTTGCCATGGAGATGACCGTGTGCACGCCATCGATATAGAAGAAGAACGCGATCATGTAGACCAGCACGGTCTTGTTGTGGGCGATCTCGCGCATGGTGTGTCCGACCTCGGAGAACACGCCGCCCACAATGTAGCCGATGGTGTCTTCGGGCTTGCGCTCGCGACCGTATTTTTGCTTATAGGTGCGGATGAGCGGCAAGGTAAAGATGAGCCACCAGGCGCCGGTGATAATAAACGACAGGCGCGTGGCCAACATGGTGGGGACGCCAAGGGCCGGACCGCCCATAATGAGCGCCAGGCAGATGATGAACGGCACGGTGGAACCGATGTAGCCCCAAGCGAAGCCCGAACTCGACACGGCGTCCATGCGCTCATCGGTGGTGACATCGGGCAACATGGCGTCGTAGAACGTCATAGACGAGTTGAGGCCGATGGTGCACAGCACATAGACGGTCAAAAACGCCATGGCGGACATCGGGATAGCCTGTGCAAAGCAAAGCACGAGACCCGTCAGGAAGAAGCCCAAGAAGAACTTGATCTTGTTGCCGGCGTAATCGGCAAGCGCGCCCAGAATGGGCATGAGCATGGCGATGACCAGCGAGGCGATCGTCTGCGCATTGCCCCAGGCGACCACCAGGTCGGCCGAGGAAGCGCCGGTATTGATGGCGTTAAAGTAAATGGGCACCACCGAGGTATTGAGCAGCACGAGGGCCGAGTTTCCCACATCGTACATGACCCAGTTACGCTCGAGCTTGGTGTATTTCATGGACAGGGACCCTTCGTATTCGCCCGATATGCAGTTAATTCATCGTACCCCAATTGTCCAGAAGCACCGGTAAGGATTCGGCAAAGGGGCACGCATGGGCCCTATTCCTCGCGGTCGAACTCCTCATCGACATTGAGCACGCGACCGCTGTAGTTGACGTGACTGGTCACGGCCTCCATGTCGCCGGTCTCGATAAAACGCGCGACCGTACACTCGTAATCGACCAGCGCGCGATCAAAGACCTCGGGGAAACTCTCATTCGAGACCTTATCGGTAAAGGGATTCTTCCATGTCAGATGGCCCAGGTTACCGGTGCGCTCGGGCAGCTCCGTCGTCACGCGATGGGCAAGGCCGTCGAGCAGCGAGTAGTCGTGCACCAAGCCCTCAACCAACGAGATCGCGCGCGTCTTTACGGAGCCGGCCGGCTCAATCGCGCGGTAAAGTCGCTGCATATTGGCAACGGCGGCACCGTATTCCCCCGCCGGAATGTCAATACCGTACACGCGTCCGGCAACATAGCTCATCAGCACGCCGGCAACGCGATTGATACGGTCGGTGGTGACGATCTCGCCCGCCGGCGGGTAATCGTCGACCGTAGCGCCATCGCGTTTAAGCTGCAGCATCAGTACATCCAGGTCGCTCTCGATCACGGCATGGACCTGACTGCTCGAATCCTCAAGCTCTGAATCGGACTCCACGATGCCAAACTGTTGCTCATAGACAAAGGGGTGGGCGTTGCGGTCGAGCACGTAATGAGACAGCAGGCCCAGCGCAAAGGCGCGACCCAAGCTGGCGTCGCGCGGCAACAGATGCGACACGCCGTCGCGCAGGCACGCGAACTGGCGAGACATACGCGACCGATGCATGACCTGCGCCAGCAGCGTGCAGTCGGAAACACGCGGTGTCAGAATGTGAAAGAAAAACGGGTCGGGGCCTTGGTTGCCCAAGATAAAGGCAATGCGCTCTTCATCGGACGTGATGACGCCCTGCGGAAGACGGTCGATGCTTTCCTCGCCAAACAGATGATGGGTGATAAGCGCGGGCATAATGATCCTTTCGATTTCATTCGATGCCACCCATTATGCCCACCGCGCGCCCATACCAAACCTGTAATGATAAACGATATGCTGAACGATGCGCGCCGCAGCCAGTCTTTTCCGCTGCTCACGCCTTCTCCACTGCGGCCCCGGCATGGAAACAGGGGGTTATCGTTTAATATCAACATATGCACCCCGCACCCAATTCTTGTCATACCATTATATGGACAGGCAGCGCTTGCCTCGCATCCATCAAACAGCCTCGCGTCGCACGGAGACACTCATGATTACAGTCGCCGATATTTTGGCCCTACCGGCATTTGAGCAAATCGACCTAGTCGCTCCTATCAAAGACGCCGGGGAGCACCGCGTCTACAACGTTGGCATCCTAGACTGCCCTCCCTCAATCAACGACTACAGCGCATACATGCCCGGTGAATTCATTCTCACCAATCTTGGTTTTTGCTACGAAGATCCCGACCTCTCCGACACGTCACTTATTGCCATGATTGAACGACGTGTCGCAGCCATTGCCGTGAAACGTGTGTACTCGCCTTGCTTCACCGATGCAGTCGCCCAAGCAAGCGTGCGTATGGGCGTCCCGGTGTATCTCTATTCCGGTGCCTACCATGAACGCGTCGCTTTCGAATCGCTTAATCTTCTTCAACGCGATCTTGACGCATCCGACAAAAGCGATGCCGTTGATCAGTTCTTGGTGGGAAGATCGAAGTCTCAAGTACGACAAGAAATCAACAAACTGGCAGGTCTCACCGGCTCGACGATGCGTTGCATCGCCATCTCGGCTGAAAAGGATGACCGATGCTCACTGTACGCAATTCAAGATACACTCAACGATTATCTGGACTCGTTTCGCCAGCGACACGAGGATGTCCAAAATGCCTGTGCGTTTCGCTATCACGATGCATTGCTCGTTTTTGTCTCGTATGCCACCGATGAACAGCACGAGGGCGTCTTCTGCGACCTAGAGAATGCCATTCGAGGCGTTGGCGTAAATTACTGCGGCGTAGGCGACCTGGTACCCCTCGGCGAGGCAGATATCTCCATTCGCCAGGCAACGATTCTTCTCAATGAATCCCATCTGAGCGGAGCGCGCAGGCTTGAGTGGTCGGATCTGTCCATGGACGCTTTCTCGTATGCAGCGCAGGCCAACCCAATGTTCGAGCGCACCGCGCAAGGTTTCCGCCGCCGTATCGAAAACTACGACGCACACAACTCTACCGAACTGGTCCAAACGGCACGCGCCTTTGTGCGCTGCAGCGGCGACATCGTCGACACCGCCGAACACCTACACCAACACCCCAACACCGTCCGATATCGGTTGCGGCGCATTCGAGCGCTCCTTGACATGGATGACTCACACGACCGTGAGCTACTCGTATTCCTTTCGCTCGCCTTCCTTAGCAGATAGCGCGAGCTAACCAGAATCGTCATTTTTCACAAAACAGCCCCAACTACGCTCGGATGATTGGGCTTACAGGCCGCCAATCGTTCATGAATGTCCATACATTTGTAAAAAATAACAAATAGACCCCTAGAAGGCTTTGAGTTGGCACCAAATACACGGCATCTGGGTGCTTCTAGACTTTGAGTCATGGTTTCGGCGTGCCGCTGCACCGGCACCCGACAACAGGTATCGATGCCCCAAATGGGGCGAACGAAACACCTAACCTGTCTGGAGGGGCCCGCACGGGCGTCCGTCGGGGATAGGACAAAACCCGACGAAAGGGGACAAACTATGACTGATTCGGTTTTCCAGGGTCGCCACCTGCTCTCCACGAGGGACTACACCAAGGACGAGCTGATGTGGCTCATCGGCTTCGCCGAGCACCTCAAGGACCTCAAGAGGCGCAACGTCCCGCACCGCTACCTCGAGGGCAAGAACGTCGCACTCCTCTTCGAGAAGACCTCCACCCGCACCCGCGCCGCCTTCACCACCGCCTGCATCGACCTAGGCGCCCATCCCGAGTACCTGGGCAAGGGCGACATCCAGCTGGGCAAGAAGGAGACGGTCCTCGACACCGCCAAGGTGCTCGGCTCCATGTTCGACGCCATCGAGTTCCGCGGCTTCAAGCAAGACCACGTCGAGCAGCTCGCCGAGTATTCCGGCGTCCCCGTGTGGAACGGCCTCACCGACCGCGAGCACCCCACCCAGATGCTGGCCGACTTCATGACCATCAAGGAGCACTTCGGCAGGCTCGAGGGCCTCACGCTCGCCTACTGCGGCCAGGGTCGCAACAACGTCCAGAACTCCCTCATGATCACCTCCGCCATCCTGGGCGTGAACTACGTCAACGCCACGCCCAAGGAGCTCGAGCCCGACCCCGAGATCGTCGCCCTCGCGCAGAAGTTCGCCGCCGAGTCCGGCGCCACCATCCGCGTCACCAACGACCCCGTGGACGCCGTCCGCGGCGCCGACGCCGTCTACACCAACGTCTGGGCGGCCATGGGCGAGGAGTCCCAGTTCGCCGAGCGCGTCCGCCTGATGACCCCGTTCCAGGTCAACGCCGAGCTCGTCTCCCACATCGAGAACCCCGACTGGATCTTCCTGCACTGCCTCCCGGCCTTCCACAACGCCGAGACCGAGTATGCCGCCAAGATCAAGGAGGAGCACGGCATCGAGGCGATGGAGTGCACCGACGACGTAATCTACAGCGAGCACTCCCGCTGCTTCGAGGAGGCCGAGAACCGCATGCACACCATCAAGGCCATCATGGCCGCGACCCTCGGCAACCTCTACATCCCGCGCGTCTAGCACGGAGCACCGATTTTCCACGCGCCGCACGGTACCCCCCTCCGCGCGGCGCCCCTCCATCCGCCTCAAGAGAGGAAGCCCCATGGCTGAAGAAATTAAGGAAAAGCCGGCGAAGAAGAAATTCCAGATGCCGAACACGTACGTGATCCTGTTCGCCGTCATCGCCTTCATCGCCCTCCTGACCTGGTTCGTTCCCGGCGGAGCCTACGAGCTCTCCGAGGGCGGCGACGCCATCGCCGGCACCTACCACGTGGTCGAGAGCAACCCCCAGGGCCTCTGGGACATCTTCATGGCCCCCATCACCGGCATGCTCGGTGGTGGCACGGTCTCCGGCGCCATTTCCATCTCCCTCACCATCATGCTGTTCGGCAGCTTGCTCGAGATGATGGATCGCACCTGCGCGCTCAAGACGGCCATCAAGCGCATCACGATCGCCAACCAGAACAACATGCACGCGCTTATCGCCATCCTCGTTATCCTGATGGCATTCTTTGGCACACTCGAAGGCGCTTACGAGGAAGGCATCGTCTACTTCCTGATGTTCGTACCCGTCATCCTGGCCCTCGGCCTCGATACGGTCACCGCGATCATGATCGTCGTCCTCGGCACCCAGATCGGCTGCCTCTCCTCGATCATTAACCCGTTCTCCACGGGCATCGCATCAGGCATCGCCGGCATCTCCCCCGGCGAGGGCATGATCCCCCGCATCGCGATGTTCGTCATCTTCACCGGCCTTGTCATCCTTCTCATCTGCCGCTATGCAGACAAGATCAAGGCGCATCCCGAGAAGTCCGTCCAGTTCTTCCGCCGCGAGCAGGATCTCAAGGAGTTCCCCGCCGCCGACGACGAGGACCTCACCCTCACCGGCCGCCAGAAGGGCGCGCTCGTACTGTTCATGCTTACCTTCGCCTTTATGATCGTCGGCCTGACTCCCTGGACCTCCCTCAACCCCGAGTGGACGTTCTTCGAGGACTTCACCGCCTGGGTCGCCGCGACTCCGGTCCTGCGCAACATCCTGGGCACCGACATCACCGCCTTCGGAAACTGGTATTTCCCCGAGCTCTCGATGATCACGCTAATCATGGTCATCCTCATCGGCCTAGTTATGCACTATGACGCCGACACCATCATCGACACGATTCTAAAGGGCGCCTCCGGCCTGGTCTCCACCGCCTTCGTCGTGCCGCTGGCCCGCGGCATCCAGGTCGTCATGGACAACGGCCAGATCACCCCATCCATCCTCAACATGTGCGAGAACGCGCTTGCCTCCCTGCCGCCCTTCGCCTTCGTCGTCGTCGCCCTGGTCTGCTACTTCCTCATTGCCTGCCTGATCCCCAGCTCCACCGGCCTGGCCGCCGCCACCATGGGCATCATGGGCACGCTGTCCACCTTCGCCGGCGTCGACGTCTACATCATGGTCATCATCTACCTCATGGCGCTCGGCCTGGCCAAGATGATCACCCCGTGCTCCATCGTCGTCATGACGTGCACGGCCGCGGCGCACATGAGCTACGGCGACTGGGTCAAGAAGATCGCCCCCATCGTCGCCATCCTGTTCGCCGCCTGCTGCGCCTTCCTCTGCGTCCTCGTGATGCTCTAGGCGCCCCCCATGGGGATTCTCGCGCGGCGGGCAAGCCCCTCCGTTTTTCCCGCCGCGCGCTTTCCATCTAAGGTATGTAGGTCTTAAAGAAAGGAACTTGCCATGTCTGAAGAGAAAATCTACGTCTCCAACGCCACCAATCCGCTTAAAAAAGTCATGATGTGCTCGCCGAAGTACTACACCTTCAACGGCATCAATGTCATCACTTCCGAGTGGATGAAGAAGGGCGATACCGAACAGAACGACATCATGGTCAAGGAATGGCAGATGCTCGTTGACGCCTACAAGGATAACGGCATCGAGGTCGTCGAGGTCGAAGCCAACCCCAAGTATGAGGTCATGACCTTTGCCCGCGACTACGGCTGCATGATCAAGGAAGGCGCCGTCATGGGTCACTTCCGTCATCCGGTCCGCCAGATCGAGGCCCAATCCTATGAGGCAAAGCTTAAGGAGATGGGTGTCCCCATTGTCGCCCGCGTTAACGCGGGCTGCATGGAGGGTGGCGACTTCTGGATGATCGATGAGCATACGCTCGCCTGGGGCATGGTCGATCGTACCGATGAACAGGGAGTCGCCAGCCTCCGCCATCAGCTCGAGAAGTTTGGCTATACCGTCGTCGGCGTTCCCTGCCCGCCCGACAACCTGCACCTCGACATGATCTTTAACATCGTCGCTCCCCAGGTTGCCCTCGCCTGTATCGATCAGCTGCCCTACAACTTCCTGCAAATGCTCAAGCGCCGCGGCTTTGAACTCATCCCCGTCGCCAGCGAGGATATGTACAAGCACGGCTGCAACGTCCAGTGCATCGGCAACAACAAGGTCGTTGCCATCGAGAAGAACAAGCACATCAATGACAAGATGCGCGCTCTGGGCATCGAAGTCATCGACGTGCCGCTCGACCAGATTCTGCACGCCGGTGGCGGCCCGCACTGCCTGACCCAGCCAATCGAGCGTCCGTAGTCCGAACGTTTCGCCTGGACAGTATTGTCCGAGCCTCTCATGGGGCGCCGCTCTGCTGGATTCCGGCGCAGCGGCGCCCCTTTACATGCCAACCCCGTAACGGGAAAAGGAAGCCACCTATGAAGATCCTGATCAGTGATTATGCCGAGAGCATGATGCCCCAGCACGACCTTGAGACCGAAACCCTCAAGTCCCATCTTGGCGACGACATCGAGGTTGACGTCTACGCGTACACCGATGAGGCACGCGAGGAGTTCTACGAACATCTCGCCGATGCCGACGCCCTGCTCACTGCCTTCATCAAGGTGGACAAGGAAGCCTTTGAGCACGCCCCCAACCTCAAGGTTATCGCCATCAACGCCACCGGCTATGACAACGTGGACATGGACGAAGCAACCGCGCGCGGCGTCGGAATCTGCCCCGTCGGCGAGTATTGCACCTGGGATGTTTCCGAAAGCGCCATCGCCTACATGTATGCCCTCAACAAGAACTTTAAGTTTTACATCGGACAGATCGAGCAAGAGCACCGCTGGGACTACGCGGCGGCACCCGAAGTCCCTCGCCTAGAAGACCAAACGCTCGGCATCTTTGGCTTTGGAAAAATCGGTAAGTGCACCGCTCGCAAAGCCAAGGGTCTCGTCAAGCGCATTGTATCCAATGATCCGTTTATCGATCAGGATCTCTTTGAGCAAAACGGTGTTGAACAGGCAGAAATCGATGAGGTATTGGCCGAGGCCGACATCATCATCAATCATATGAACCTCAACGAGACGAACTACCATTATTTCGATGCCGAGAAGTTTTCCAAGATGAAGAAAAAGCCGATCGTGATCAATCTGGGTCGTGGCCTCTGCATGGACGAGCCCGCTCTTATCGAGGCGCTCGACTCGGGCCAGATTCGCGCATTTGGCGCCGACGTTTTGTATGACGAGACGCCCGACTTGGCAAACCACCCGCTCGTCGGCCGTGACAACGTCATCATCACGCCGCACTCCGCATTCTATTCGTCTTCATCGTTGCGCGACCTCATGATCTTCCCGTGCAACAACATCGGACACTTCCTCAAGGGCGAAAAGGACCAGCTCTTTAAGCTAGTTAACGACGTTCCCGTCGAGAACGTGCTGTAGGAGCCTAAACGGCTTCCAAAACATGTGGCCCAACGGGATGAAGGCCTGTTCTTCATCCCGTTTTATTGCTCCCCCTCTCGCTAGAGCAACATGCAGTCACCACAAACCGAAACAGCAGGGGCCACAAGACCAACAGCAAAGAATTCTCTAGGGGATAGTTCTTTAAAATACCAGCATATATACAATAACGTATATCACATTGTACGTTCACCGATAGGTCGGCTCGTTTGCGGAATACATGCCGCCAAAGACGTTCTCACATACTACCCGAGTGATAATATCGATATGTGATGCACGTATTATTAAACGCATCGCTTCCCTGACATGAAGGGTGCAGCCTTCAAGTCGGCAACAGAGTCAAGACCTCACCACTTAATTTAGAGGCGCATCCCCCTCGCGGGGATGTGTTTCGTCGTGAAGGAGCTCGGTATGTTCGATAAGGCTGCCGGCTCTGGCGAGAAGCGCAAGCCACGCCAGATGCCATCATCTTTTACCATCCTCTTTGGCTGCCTGCTGCTCGTGGCCATCGTCTCGTGGGTCGTTTCGTCATTTAGCCCCGATGTGCAGGCCGCAACGCTTGGCAACTTTATGGCCTCCCCCTTCTTGGGCTTCGAGAGCGCCATGCAAGTCTGCGTGTTCATTCTTGTGCTCGGCGGTTTTTTGGGCGTCGTCCAAAAAACGGGCGCACTCGACACCGGTATCGCCGTGCTCGTCCGCAAACTGGGCGGCAATGACCTACTGCTCGTCCCCGTCCTCATGCTCGCTTTTGGCATCTGCGGATCCACGTACGGCATGCTCGAGGAATCTGTCCCCTTCTACCTGCTGCTGGCATCGGTCACGTTTGCCATGGGCTGGGATCCGCTCGTAGGATGCATGGTCGTCCTGATGGGCTGCGGCCTTGGCGTTTTGGGATCGACGGTCAACCCGTTTTCGACCGGACTCGCACTCGATGCCCTCAAGGCAGCCGGCATCCCCTATGACCAGGGGCTCATGATCGGCATCGGCCTGGCAATGTTCACCATCGCCGAGATTTCGGGCATCATTTTTGTCATGCGGTACGCCAAGCGCGTTCGCACTGACCGCACTTCCTCATCGCTTACCCCCGAGGAATGGAAGACCGCCGAGCGCCTCTACGGCGACAAGGATGGCGATTCCGCTGAAGACACACACGTCGAGCTATCCAAGATTCAAAAGCGCGTCCTTGTTCTCTTCGCCCTCACGTTTGTCGTCATGATTATCGGCTTTATTCCGTGGCAGACATTCGGAGTTGGCTTATTTGATATCGGAGCCACGGGCGATGACCTCAGCACCGCATGGAGCGCGCTTTTGACCGGCTTGCCGCTTGGCCAGTGGTACTTTACCGAATGCGGCATCTGGTTCTTCACGATGACGATTATCATCGGCAAGGTTGCCGGCATGCAGGAGAAAGAACTCGTTGATACCATCCTGCACGGATGCGCCGACCTGGTTTCCGTCGCGCTCGTCGTCGCCGTCGCCCGCGGCGTCTCCGTACTCATGTCCATCACCGGACTCGACGTGTGGATCCTCACCAACGCCGCCAACGCGCTCGCCGGCGTATCCGCCGCAGTGTTCGCGCCACTCTCGTACGCCCTGTACTTTGCGCTATCCTTCTTGATCCCCTCGAGCACCGGCATGGCAACCGTCTCCATGCCCATCATGGGACCGTTGGCAGCATCGTTGGGCTTTGCCCCCGAAGCCATGGTCGCAATCTACCTCGCCACACATGGCGTTGTAGCCATGATCACCCCCACATGCGGTTCCATCATGGCCGGTCTCGAACTTGCCCAGGTAAGCTACACGACCTACATCAAGACGGCCGCCAAATATATGGCCTTGCTTACCGTGATCACTGTTTCATTTGTCACCGTGCTGATGCTCATTTTGTAATCGGCAGGCACATCGCGAATCGTATCTTTAGAAAGGGGCTCACAGAGCCCCTTTCTCTTAGCTCAAAGATGAACTCTAGGCGCTGTATTTGTTACCCTCGCCGACGATCTTGCCATTGTCGTCGACGAGAACGAGGGAGTTCTCGACCGGCTCGGCACCGGTACCGTCGATGAGCTTGCCGCCAACGATTGCATACTTAGTGGACATGGTTCCTCCTTATGGATCCATATAGTGGGCGAGGCCGCGTTGGGTTAAGGCCTCACAAAACTACCCAAGTGGTGCCGGGTTCGGTGCGCGGGAGAGAGGGCCCCGCACACCCGATCCGTCCCGGCTAGGCGTTATTTTTGCGGGAATTGGTGAAGGCCATGAGGGCCAGGCCAACAGCCAGCCAGCCGATCACGATGCTCCACTCCACCATGTTGAGGGAGGCGGGAGAGAACGGGATCACGAGCAGGCCAATGATGGTGCCGCAGGCAACGATAGCGAGGCTGATGCCAAACTTGCCGCCGGGCACCTCGTAGGGACGAGGCAGGTCGGGCTCGGTGAAGCGCATGCGCAGGCAAGCGAGGGCGACCATGCCGCAGGAGAAGATGAAGGCGAGAGCCGACACGTTGGTCAGAGGGATGAGCATGTTCTTGCCCAGGAACGGACCGACGACGGTGATGACGCCCAGAACGACGCAGGCGAGCTTGGGAGCGCCGGACTTGGGATCGACCTCGGCGAACTTCTCGGGCAGCTGGCCCTTGCGGCCCATGGCGAGCATGATGCGGCTCGTGGCGCCGTAGAAGGAGTTCATCGGGCCCATGGGTCCAAGCGTGGCGATGACGAGCATGGCCAGGTACAGGAGCATGTTGATGCCCTTGAGGCAGGCAAGCGCGGGAACCGGGCTCTTAACAAACTCATGCCAGTCGAGGATGGTGCCGAACGAGTAGATGCAGACCATGTAGAAGCCGCCGGCGGCCAGCAGAGCCAAGGAGATGATCTTGCCGAACTTGTTCCAGTTGAGGCCCTCGGCTGCTTCCTCAGCCTGCTGAGGAATGGTGTCGAAGCCGGCGTAGAAGAACGGGGTCAGAACCAGGACCGAAACGATGCCTGCGAACAGGCTGGTGCCCTCGGTAGCGGGCTTGCCGCCGCCAGCACCGGTGACCTGGGAGAACACGGGCATGGCGTTGTCCGGCGAGCCGGTGAACAGCGAGACGCCCATGGCGAGTAGCATGCCGCAGAGCAGGGCCTTGGTCAGGAAGGCCTGCAGCTTGGCGGCCGAGCTGGCACCGCGGAAGTTGAGGAAGATGACGTAGGTTGCAAAGCCGAGCGCGATCAGCGTCGGGAACAGGTAAACGTCGGCGCCCAGGATGGTGTAGAGCTTGACGGCGCGCAGCCACTCAAGGCCGGGCAGGCTGCCGAACATCTCGGACACGAGGGTCGAGATGGCGATGGCCTCCCACGGGCACAGGATGCCGTTGCCCAGGGCCAGGAGCCAGCCGGTGATGTAGCTCATCGTACGGCCAAAGCTACGATCGACATACTCGACGATGCCGCCCGAAATGGGGATAGCAGCCGTGAGCTCACCAAAAACAGCTCCGACGGGCACGAGGAAGATTGCGCCCAAGAGGAATGCAATCATAGCGGGAACGGGACCGCCGCCCACGACCATCCAGTCGCCGACCTGCAGAACCCAACCGGTACCGATGATGGCACCGAAACCGATGGTGAAGAAGTTCCAGAGCGAAAGCGTTTTCTTCATGCCGCCGTTGTCCTCGACTGCAACTTCTGCGTTCTTGTCCGCCATTGTTCCCCTCCTTTCCTTTTTGACGCCCCCTGGCGTCACCCCTTGCGCGGCCTGTTCGACCGCGCGCTTTTATTTCGTGGCTTTAAGATACGGCCTCGGCGCCACGCTGCCGCTTATGGCTCGACCGAAGGCAGAACTGCAAAACGAGCGGCGCCGTTTTTGGGACGAACGGCGGGAGACGTCATTCGTCCTGGACGCTTTCATCTTGTCTGCTTTTGGATACCTGTTGCCGGGACGCTTGGCGCGCGGCGCGGCAACGTTCATACCATTTGTCAGGCTTTTGGCGCACATACCCATGTGTCGTGCATCTTTTTATGTAGGATAGACAAGTTACACACGAGGCAAGGTGATTCGAATGGTATACGGATACAATGACGGCGACCAACGGCCACAAAGCGTGCGCCTTGCCGGCCGCACCACGCCAACGCCCAGAAGCACCTCCGACAACGGCAACCCGCAGCGCCCCCAAGAGCAGCCCGGGGCTTCTTCTCGGCAACAAAGCCGTACCGTGCAGCAGTCAGACCGCGTGAGTACGGGCACACGCCAACGCCAGACCGACACATCGCAGCCGCGCCGCTACGATCGCCGTAAGACCGACTACTACGTTAAACGCTCCTTTTCGCGACCTCAACGCGATCGCGGCAATTCCGCCCCTCACCCCGCGTCGCATACCACAAGCCACGTGTTTCCGGCCCGCCGCCTACGCCTTGCGCTTTGCTCCATTGCCGCCTGTCTCGTCTTTGTGTTTTTGGGATCCTGTATCTCCCACGGATCAGCCGGTCTTGAGCCCACTGCCGAGGACAAACTGCTTAAAGCTCCCGTCGCGCCCGGTTACTCCTTTGCGTTCTCGACCCCACGCTCGCAATGGCAGGCCGGCACCATGCCCCACATCTACCAAATTGACCCCGCATGGTCGGAGCTGTCCTATGCCGGTGGCACTATCCGCGAAAACGCTTGCGGTCCCACTTGCCTCACCATGGTCTATATCTTTAAGACCGGCCACACCGATAAGACGCCGGTCGATATATGCGCGCTGGCCGAAGCCGGCAACTACGCCCCCACTGGTGCCACCGAGTGGTCGTTTATGACAGGCGGTGCGTGGCAGCTGGGACTCAACGGAACACAGCTCTATAACGATCGTGAATCGATTACCCAAGCACTTCGCTCGGGTGCGCCCGTTATCGCCGCAGTGCACCCCGGTACGTTTACCAACGTAGGCCACTACATCGTGCTCTACGGCATCGACAATGCCAATCAGATTGGCGTCTACGACCCCAACTCGGCCAGCCGCAGCGCCCGCCGCTGGGGCGTCGTAGAGGTCCTCAACGAAGTCGAAGCCATGTGGGTCTACTACTAGTCATTGGGCACTCATTGGGGACAGACTTAAACGAGTGGTCGTTGGGGACAGTCTTACGGACGCCGGCCGAGAGCAGACGAAAAGGGCCATCCCGAACTGCTTGGAACTGCCGGCACGGAAAGCGCATCCTGCTTTGGGGCCCAATAGCGGGATGCACTTTCCGTTAGCGGCCCGTTTGGGAAACTAGGGACCGCTTTTCGACAAAAATCCGGGATGCATTTTCCGATTGAGGGCCTCAAGGAAACCGCACCCCATGTTGGACGCTCATTCTGGGATGTGCTTTCCGCAGTTGATCGATGCGGCCTTTAAGGACTGTCCCAAGCTGCCGGCAGGAAAGGAACGTCCCCAAGTGCCGGGTTTCCGCAGTCTGCAATGCTCCTCATGAACAGCCGCCTCAATAGCAAAAGCCCCCGCAGCCGAAGCGGACCGCGGGGGCAACAGACCTGCAAGAGTTAACTCAAGTCCTCGCCATTTGATGCAATGACCTTTTGGTACCAGCAGAAGCTGTCCTTTCGGTAGCGATCGAACGTGCCTTTGCCCGTATCATCGGCATCGACATAAACAAAGCCATAGCGCTTCTTCATCTGCCCCGTCGAGGCCGACACCAAATCGATACAGCCCCACGGCGTGTATCCCATCAGGTCAACACCGTCCTCGACAATTGCATCGCGCAGCGCAAGAATATGCCTGCGCAGGTAATCAATATGATACGCATCGTGGACTTTGCCGTCTTCCAGCGCATCGAGTCCGCCCACACCGTTCTCGGCGATAAAGAGCGGAAGATGGTAACGATCGTGGTAGCCGGCAAGCGTCACGCGCAAACCCAGCGCATCGATCTGCCACTTCCAGGCAGTCTCTTTATCCTTGAGGTACGGATTGCGCAGCGTCGGGAACACGTTGCCCTCCGCCTTCTCGGCGATCACCTGATCATCGGCGCACACCAAGCGCGAGCAATAGTACGAGAACGAGATGAAGTCGACCGTATGCTCTGCCAGATACTCCGTATCGCCCGGCTCAAAGGGCACGTGAACACCCTCTTTCTCGAGTGCACGCAGCTTCCAAGCAGGATAGGCACCCGCAGCCATCACGTCTGTGTAGAAGTAGCGGCCGCGGTCCTCCTCATACGCAAGCCATACGTCCTCGGGCGCACAACGGTACGGATAGGTCGCACCGGCAGCGATCATGCAACCCACCTTGTTTGCGGGATCGATCTTGTGCAGAATCTCGACAGCGCGAGCGCTCGCCATAAACATATGGTGCGAGAACGCCGCGGTCACGGCTGCACGGTCACGCTCATCCTCGAGCGTGACACCCGCGTTGAGATAGGACAGCGACACACTGTTGATCTCGTTGAAGGTGAGCCAATAACGCACGAGGCCCTGGTACGCACGTCCGACGGTCTCGACGTAGTGCGCATACCGCTCGATCATCTCTCGGCTTTGCCATCCACCATAACGCTCGACCAGAGCCAACGGATAGTCGTAGTGCGACAGCGTCACGAGCGGCTCGATTCCGTGCTCGCGCAGCGCCTCGAATACCTGACGGTAAAACTCCAAGCCCTCACCGTTGGGCTCGGCCTCCATCCCTGTGGGAAAAATACGGCTCCAACAAATTGAAAGACGCAGGCACTTAAAGCCCATCTCGGCAAAGAGCTCGACGTCCTCGCGCCAATGATGGAAGAAGTCGTTGCCCCAACGGCATGGATACAGCCTGTCCGGATCATCCACGGGCTTTTGCCTGCCAAACATCACATCCCAGCGGTCGGGACCCTGTGGAATCAGGTCGGAGTGCGACATACCGCGGCCGCCCTCGTTCCAACCCCCTTCGGCCTGGTTGGCAGCGAGCGCGCCGCCCCACAAAAAGCCCTCGGGCATACCGGCAGCAGACGTTCTGTCAAAGTAACCCATGCTACTCAGCATCCTTGGCAGAAGCTGCCGCGGCGTTCTCCTGCTCCTGTGCCAGGAGCAGGTTGTCGTACACCTTAAAGAACGGGTACCAGACCACAGCCATGACCACGATCAAAACGATCGTAAATACCCAGATGCGCGGGTCGAGGCACTGGATAAAGCCCTGAACGAAGATGGGGAACGTGCCGCTCACCAAGATGTAGAAGTTAGAGAGAAGACCCAGTGAGATTGCACCCCAATACAGCAGGGCCGAAATCATACCGCCCAGCACGAACGGAATCATGAGGATCGGGTTGAAGATGATGGGTGCGCCAAAGATCGCGGGCTCGGAGATACGGAAGAAGCTCGGCACGATCGATGCCTTGCCAAATGCCTTGAGCTGCTGCGACTTTGCCCTAAACGCGCAGAGCGCCACAAAAGAGAACGTATTGCCCGTGCCGCCGATGAGGTTGATGACCATCGACATGAATACCGGGTGGAACTCAAGCGGCTGCCCAGCAGCGTAGAGCGAGGCGTTGGCAGCAAAGGCGGCAAGCGTGACCGGGGCGGTGATGGGCATCACGATCATGTTGCCGTGGACGCCAAAGCACCAAAACAGCAGCGTCATGAAGCAGATAAGCAGTGCGCCGGGCACAGAGTCAACTGCGACGGAAAGCGGGGCAGCGAGCAGCTTCTCGATAACCGAGGGGATGGACAGCGTGGGATCGATCATCTGGATCAGCAGGTTGCCACCAAAGAAGATGAGGATGTTGGCGAGCATAGGCACGATGGCGCCAAAGGTTTCGGACAAAAACGGCGGCACGCCATCGGGCATCTTGATGGTGATGCCCTTGGTCTGGCAGAAGCGCGTGACCTCGACGGAGACCAGGGCAACGATGATGGCGGTAAACAGGCCCTGCGCACCCAGATAGGTGCAGGGGACCGCCTGGAGCACGGACTCATCAGCAAGCTGGTAGTAGGACGACGGCGCCGCGGCGATCAGGAACATCACCAGCGAGGTCATACCGGCGTTAAGCTTGGGCATCTTGTAGGTGCCCGCCAGGTTATAGGCGATTGCGAACGTCACGATCACCGACAGTATGCCCATCGTCATGTTGAACGGGATGAGCAGCGTGAGCTTATTGGCCGTGGCAAAATCGAGCCAAGGGCCAAAGACGGACCAGAACCCGCCCCGCGCCACCAGGTCGGCCGTGACCGGCGGGTTGGCGATGATCATAAAGACGGCAGAGACCAAGATGAAGCTGATCGCGCTCATAAAGCCCTTTTGCATGGAGGCAAAGTGGCGCTCGGCGCCGCAGAAATTGGCAATAGGGGTCAGTTTTTCCTGAAGCAGGGTCATGAACTTTTCCATGGTCGCCTCCTAGCCCAACAGCGACTGGGCGAGTGCCAGCACGTTGGCGGCGTTGCCCATGCCGTAGTCCTGTGCGGGGATGACCGCGGTCGGCTTACCGCTCCCCTGCTTGACGGTGTTGAGCTGGTAGGACACCTGCGGCCCCAAGAGCAGCACGTCATAATCGGCGCAGGTCTCCTGATACTCGCCGATACCCACCGCATCGATATCGAGCTCGATGCCGTTTTGCTCCGCGTATTTCTCGAGTTTCTTCATCAGAATGCTTGTAGACAGGCCAGCTGCGCAAACAAGAAGGATCTTCATAAGGGATTCCCTTCGCATTGATTGGTTGGATAGTCGCCGCACGCCGTTAGGCGTTCTTGGCTGCAGTGCGCTCATACAGGCAGATCAGCTCCTGCACGAGCTCCTGAGCAAGCATGGAGCACATGAGGTGGTCCTGAGCATGGACCAGCAACACATCCACCGACAGATGCTCGCCCGCCGCCTCGGTCGAAAGCAGCTGCGTTTGGATGTGGTGAGCTTTGATTCCCGCATCCTTTGACTGCTTCATGAGTTTGGCGGCAGCGTCAAAATCCCCCGCCTTTGCCTTTTCAAGGGCTTCGAAGGCAAGGCTGCGCGCCTCTCCCGCTGCAGCGACCAGCTGAAACGAAACCATCTCGGTTCCCTGATCGTCCATAACGGTCTCCTCTCCCGTGATGTTTGGTTTGTACTTGAATATTCGAAACGCCTATCTCCCACCCGCAATCCTCGAGGTTTATTGCAGGCAGGCAGGGTTTTCGACAAAAGAAGCCTTAAGCCGTATGCGCTTGCACAAGCGCCATCAGCTCATGCCAGGACCGGCGCTCGCGTAAGCGCTCGACCCCCTGGCGGTCCATAAAGATCTCAGCGAGCAGCGAGCTCAAGATCCGCGCCTCATCGCCGCCCGACCGGGCAAACGACACCATAAAGACGATATCGACCTCATGGCCGTATTCGTCCCAAAGAATGGGATGTTCGAGCAGGCCCACGGTAACAAAGGCCTCGGCGCTCAAGGGATGCATCCCATGGGGCATGGCTACCCCATTGCCAAACGAGGTGGCACTCGCGCTCTCGCGCTCGGCGACCTCTTGGGCAAACTGGGCATCGACACGGCCGCTCTCGACGGCGCGCTCGGAGAGATATCGGAGAACGGCCTGCTTCGACGACGCCTCAACGCGGTTGAAGAACAGGGCACGGCTAAAGAAAGAGCTCACGGAGTCCGATTGCGCAGTGTCGTCGCTCAACACCTTGCGGATAGCGTTGACATCGCTCGTCTCCAAGAAGAAATCGGCCTCGCGAACGGGCACGGGCAACTTGACGTTGAGCGGCACCGTTGTGAACACGTAGTCGATGTGCGAAAAATCGAGCGTTCCCACGCGGGCGACATCGCATGTCTCAATCGAATCGATATACATGCCAAACTGCTTGCGGTACTGGTGCTCTAGCATACGGGCGCTTCCCGCTCCCGAGGCGCACACGATCAGGATGCGTTTGCGACGCGGCTGGTCGGCTTGCTGCTCGAGGGCCAGGGCAAATGCCATGGCGATGTAGCCGAGCTCTTCATCAGAGGGCTGGCTGCCAAAATGACGCTCGAGTACCTGCGAGGTGCCAGCTGCCATCGAATAGGCCAACGGAAACCTCGTCTTGATATCGGGCAGCATGGGGTTATCCATATGCATGTGATATTCAAGGCGATAGCCCAGAGGGCCGATATGCCGAGCAAGGTTCATGCGAAGTTCAAGATCGCCGCTAAAGTCAAACCTAAACTCATCGTTGACCGCACGTACCATCTCGGAAGCAATCTCCCACATCTCGTCCGAGATAACGGCAGAGCCCTTCTCGGGCACGCCCGTGCCCCTGCCGAGCAAATGGATTGCGATAAAGGCAACCTCTTCTCGGGGCATGCTCACGCCCAGGGCATCCTTGATGTTTGCGGCAATCTGGAAAGCCGCGGCGTATTCGCGCGTTCCCTCCAGTTTTTGAACGTCCGATTCTGCAGCTGGGACATAGCAGCCCTGCTCGATGCGGCCAAGAGCGATGTAAAGATGCATGATGAGATTGCGGGATGCCAGCGAGCTCACCGTGACGGGCGAGGCCGTCAGGGCATCGTCCACACATGCGGCGATGGCCCGCAGGCGCTCGGCGAGCTTTGCATCGTCGGTGTCGGGCAACACGGGCCTCACCAGCGAGGCCAGGCACAGGCGCCGTTGCGACTCCCCGCCCGCAACGCGGATTCCGTAGCGTGGGCGCTTTTCGAGCGTTAAGTCAAATTGGGCGAGTTTCTGCTCTACCAGACGCATGTCATTGGACAGAGTTCGCGCCGAAACGTAGAGTAAATCCGCATACTCCTCAATCGTCACCCACTGGGACCGCATGAGGAGGTCGTTAAGAAGGAAGGACACACGGCCGTCGCGCGTATCAGGAATGCCCGGATGAGCCAGAGCCGCACCGTCTAGCAAGCGAGCAAGCTCATCTGCACGTGCAACATCGATACGATACTGCCCCTTGCTGCCAACGATGCGTGCAACCCCTGCAAGGTTGTCGTTTGCGCGATGGATATAGTTTCTCACGGCGCGTTCGCTTACCTCGAGACGCTTGGCAAGTACCGCGACAGCGACAGGCTGAGCGTCCTCGATCATATTTACAAGCTGCTTGACGCGAGCATCCATGTCCTCCTCCTTTCCCTGCGTCTAGTCTAACGCGGTAAAGAATGACACTCCACGTCGCGCTCGTTCCGCCAACTCGGAACAGGTTGCGGGGAGTCCAGCTGAGCTATGGAGAGCCTGGGGAGAGGGCCCGAAGGCAATGCGTCGGTGTGGGATGCGCCTTCCCAGCCATTGGGCAGTCATTGGGGACAGGCTTAAATGAGTAGTCGTTGGGGACGTTCTTGTTTGACTAGTCGTTTAAGAACGTCCCCAATGACTATTAAGGACTGTCCCAAGCTGCCGGCAGGAAAGGACCGTCCCCAAGTGCCGGGTTTGTCCCCAATGACTAGGTGAATAGCAAAAGCCCCGCAGTCTGAGCGGACTGCAGGGCTCATGAAGAGAGGTAGTTTGTGGGCGCTTTGCCTGGCGCCCACGAGAGAGGCAACGGAGTAGGGACTACTCGTGGATGCGGGTACCGGAGAGGCCGGCCATGGTCTCGGCGGCCTTGTCCAGGGCGCCGATGATGCAGGTGCGGCCCTTGCGGGAACGGGCGAACTTGATGGCGGCGCGAACCTTGGGCTCCATGGAACCCTTGCCAAACTGGCCCTCGTCGGCCAGGCGCTCGGCCTCGTCGGCGGTGAGGTCCTCGAGCTCCTCCTGGTCGGGCTTGCCGAAGTTGATGGCGACATGCTCGACGGCGGTCAGCAGGAACAGGACGTCGGCGTCGCAGTCCTCGGCCAGCAGCTCGCCGCCCAGGTCCTTGTCGATGACGGCGGGAACGCCCTTGTAGCAGCCCTTGTTCTCGTAGTCGCGGACGACGGGGATGCCGCCGCCACCGCAGGCGATGACGATGAACTCGTTGTCGAGCAGGTTGAGGATGGAGTCAGCCTCGACGATCTTCTTGGGATCGGGGGAGGCGACGACGCGACGCCAGCCGCGGCCGGAATCCTCGACGAAGACCTTGGAGGGGTCCTCGGCCATGAACTCCTTGGCCTGCTCCTCGGTGTAGAACGGGCCGATCGGCTTGGTCGGGTTCTTGAACGCGGGGTCGTCGGGATCGCACTCGATCTGGGTGACGACGGTGGCGGCGTGCCAACGCTTGTAGCGCTTGTGCATCTCGCGGCCGATGCCCTGCTGCAGGTGGTAGCCGATGTAGCCCTGGGACATGGCGCCGCACTCGGGCAGCGGCATCTCGGGGGTACCGATGGCATCGTGGGCGGCGGCGAAGGCGTTCTGGATCATGCCGACCTGCGGGCCGTTGCCGTGGGTGATGATGATCTCGTTGCCCTGCTCGATGAGGCCGAGGAGAGCGTGGGCGGTGTTGCTCACAGCCTCGATCTGCTCGACGGGGTTGTTGCCGAGGGCGTTGCCGCCGAGGGCGACGACAATACGATCGGGCTTGCCAAGAGGCTTAGACATTGCTGGAATCCTTTCTGTAAAAGGCCTACAACCCATTAATAACCCGCGTCCGTGCGATACGCGAGTTTATTAAGGTTTATATTCTCTTTATCGCTCATTTTATTCATTTTGAAAATAGTGGAGCGGTGAACGGTCGTTTTTATCCGCTCAGCGTACAGAACCCCAGCTCAGACATATCTACGCCATTTACGTGCGACTTTATTTGAATACAGCAAGGATTATGTTGGATTATACAAACTATATCTCTGCTAAACACAAAACGGACAGCATAATATCTTACTCGCACTATACGAGATTCTATGCACTTATAGGACGAGTATGCATCCCTGCAAAAACATGGGGCTTTTCATCCAACAAAAAGGATAGTCGATCGTGCTTCACCCTGCGGTAAGCGACTGTGAACAAGTTGCGCTGTGCCCAAGCGTCCAAAAAAATCTAAACAGGGATATTGCTTCGGCTCCCAAGGCGTGATACTTTAGCCAAGTACAGCACGGGCTGGGGCGGCAGGCATCTGTCGTGAAGTTTGGGTTCGGCGACCCCGTGGCTGTCTTCTCCTTTATCCGCCAGCGAGCCCCTTGAGCGACGGATTGAGGAGGTCCTTACTATGACAAAAATGCTCAAGATTACGCTGAATGGTGAGACGTTTCTCGCCGACATGCTCTGGGACAAAGCGCCCGAAGCATGCAGATTGTTCGAAGCGTCCTGTCCGGTCGAGTCGCGCATCTTCTCGGCAAAGATTTGCGATACCGAGGTGACCTATCCCGTATCGGGCCCCATCGCCAACTACGAGCACATCGAGAATCCCGTCTTTAACGAGCCGGCGGGTGCGGTGAGCTGGTACGGCGGCTGGTCTTCGGTCTGTATCTTCTTTGATGTTTGCGAGCCTTTTGGCACCTGCAACATGTTTGCCCGCATCTGCGAGGCCGACCGCGAGCGCTTTGCCACCGCTTGTCGCAACATTTGGGACAATCAGGGCATGTACATCAAAAACGAAATCGTCGAGATCGAAGCGGAGGCCTAAAGATGATGAGTATCGACACCCTGCTTGTACTCGACCTTGCAGAGTACACCACTTCGCTAGAAGCCCTTGCCGACCAAATGATGCTTGAGGAGCCGCGCGATATCGACTATATGCGTCGCCGCAAGCTCGACACTGGCCGCGAGTTCGCAGTATGGAACTTTACCGTCGGCTACTGCATGAACGCTGCCGACGCCCTTTCGCTCCTGCGCGCCCAGGCAGCCGAGAACGTCAACGGTAACACCGCCGACTTGGCCACCCTCAACAACAGCGCCGCGCGCCTGTGCGACTGGTTCTCGGGCGCCTTTGACGTCACCGGCAAGATGGACGATACGACCGCCGTCCTCGCCCGCAGCCGCGACCTCTACGCCCAGGTCGAGACCCATGAGCAGTTTGCCGCCCTCACCCGCGCCACCGAGCGCTATCTGGTCCAGCTGCAATTTTGGGTCGATCGCCAGATTCCCTGGCCGGCCATCAGCGACCTGGTCCACGGCTACCGTCTGCGCACCGAAACCGGCGAGACAAGGTAAACCGGACTAGCAGCACCAACCACACCCCATCACGGGGCCCAAAGTAGTAATCAAGAGGCTGGAGACGCAAGCAACAGCGTCCCCAGCCTTTTTGCATGGTACCGCGCCGGTTCGATGGCTTTGAGACCTAAGCGAATCTTCGCTATCTGCCAATTTCTGTATGATTTGGGTCATTTCTGACTGCCAATTTTTGTACTTATAGGGGCAATCCTATCTACCAATTTTTGTCATTTAGGAGTTTTAATGCCACCCAGTAAGATCATTGATGGGCTTTTGAACTGGCAAAACAACTCCAATAAGGCGTTGCTTGTTATCAGCTCCCCCTCTATACCCAGAGAAGCGCGTGGTTTCGCGGCAATGCCGCGAAACAGCAACCGGGACAAAAGGCCCTGCCAACCACGCCCCCCGTTCAGCCCCACAATCCGAGGACGTAGTCGTAGCAGGATCTGAGGGCTGCCCTTCGTGGACATTCCGCAGGACGAAAGAACCCCCGCCGCACGAAGTGCGCAGCGGGGGTTCTTTCATGTCTGAGGACGTCCGCGAAGGTCAGCCCTCAGATCCTGCAGTGAGAGACCTAGGCCTCGTTGTACACCGTCTTGAGCTTCAGCAGGTGCTGGTAGCGATCCATGGCGGCCTGCTCGTTCTCCTTGAAGAGCTCCTCGGCGCGCTCGGGGAAGGAACGCGTCAGCGAAGCGTAACGGGCCTCGTTCATCAGGAACTCCTGATAACCGCCCGCGGGCTCCTTGGAATCGAGCGAGAACTTCTTGCCGGCAGCAGCCTCGGGGTTGAAGCGGAAGAGGTTCCAGTAACCGCACTCGACAGCCTTCTTCATCTCGGCCTGGCAGTTCTGCATGCCGCCCTTCTTGATGGAGTGCATCTCGCAGGGGCTGTAGCCGATGATGAGGGACGGGCCGTCGTAGGCCTCGGCCTCATGGATGGCCTTGAGGGTCTGAGCCGGGTTGGCGCCCATGGCAACCTGTGCCACGTAGACGTAGCCGTAGCTCATGGCAATCTCGGCCAGAGACTTCTTCTTGGTCACCTTACCGGCAGCGGCGAACTGAGCGACCTGGCCCAGGTTCGAGGCCTTGGAGGCCTGACCACCGGTGTTGGAGTATACCTCGGTATCGAAGACGAAGACGTTGACATTGTGGCCGGAAGCCAGGACGTGGTCCAGGCCACCGAAGCCGATGTCGTAGGCCCAGCCGTCGCCGCCGAAGATCCAGAAGGACTTCTTGGTGAGGTAAGCCTTGTCGGCGAGAATCGCCTTGGAAGCGTCGCAGCCACACTTCTCGAGCTCGGCAACGTAGGCAGCGGCAGCGGTCTTGGAAGCCTCGGCATCGTTGACGGAGTCGATCCAAGCCTGGCCAGCGGCCTTGAGCTCCTCGGACGGACCATCGGCAGCGATGATGTCCTGGGTAGCGGCGATCAGTTTGTGCTGAACGGCCTCATAACCCACGGCCATGCCCAGACCGTGCTCGGCATTGTCCTCGAACAGGGAGTTGTTCCACGCCGGGCCGTGACCGTCCTTGTCCTTGCAGTAAGGAGCGGTGGCAGCGGGGTTGCCCCAAATGGAGGAGCAGCCGGTGGCGTTGGAGATGAACATGCGGTCGCCGGCGACCTGGGTCACCAGACGTGCATAGGCGGTCTCGGCGCAGCCGGCGCAGGAGCCCGAGAACTCCAGGTAGGGCTGCTTAAACTGGCTGCCCTTGACGTTGGCCGCGATGAGCTCCTTCTTCTCGGAGACGTTCTCGACCATGTAGTCCCAAACGGGCTGCTGGTCCATCTCCTGCTCGGTGGGAACCATCTCGAGGGCGCCCTTGGGGCAGACCTTGACGCAGTTGGTGCAGCCCATGCAGTCGAGCGGGGACACGGCCATGGTGAACTTCATGCCCTTGGCCTTGGGGCCCATAGCGTCGAGCGTGCGGGTAGCCTCGGGCGCGGCGGCAGCCTCGTCCTCGGTCATCGCGAACGGACGGATGGTGGCATGCGGGCACACATAGGCGCACTGGTTGCACTGGATGCACTTGGTCTCGTCCCAGTGGGGAACGACCACGGCGACGCCGCGCTTCTCGTATGCGGAGGCGCCCAGCTCAAACTGGCCGTCGGCGCAATCGACAAAGGCGGAAACGGGCAGGCTGTCGCCGTCCATGCGATCGATGGGCTCGAGCAGGTTCTTGACCTGCTGAGCGATGGCGGACTTGGTCTCCTCGGAGAGCTCGACGGGAGCGGCATCCTCGGCGGTAGCCCAGTCGGCCGGAACCTCGAACTTACGGAAGGCGGTAGCGCCAGCATCGATGGCCTTATGGTTGGCGTCGACGATGGCCTGGCCCTTCTTCATGTAGGACTTGGTAGCCGCGTCCTTCATGTACTGCAGGGCGTCCTCGGCGGGCAGGACCTTGGCCAGCGCGAAGAAGGCGGACTGGAGCACCGTGTTGGTGCGCTTGCCCATACCGACCTTGGCCGCCAGGTCGATAGCGTCGATCAGGTAGACGTTGACGTTGTTGTTCGCGATGTAGCGCTTGGCCACGGCGGGCATGTGCTCGGCGAACTCCTCGTCGCTCCACTGGCAGTTGACCAGGAAGGTGCCACCCGGCTTGACGTCGCGGACCATCTTGAAGCCCTTGACGATGTAGCTGGGGTTATGGCAGGCGACAAAGTCGGCCTTGGTCACGTAGTACGGCGAACGGATCGGGGAATCACCAAAGCGCAGGTGCGAGACGGTGACGCCGCCGGTCTTCTTGGAGTCGTACTGGAAGTAGGCCTGGACGTATTTGTCGGTGTGGTCGCCGATGATCTTGATCGAGTTCTTGTTGGCGCCGACGGTACCGTCGCCACCCAGACCCCAGAACTTGCACTCGATGGTGCCGGGGGCTGCGGTGTTGGGCGCATCCTCGGCCTCAGGCAGGCTCAGGTTGGTCACGTCGTCGACAATGCCGATGGTGAACTCGCGCTTGGGCTCGTCCTTCTTGAGCTCCTCAAAGACAGCAAATGCGGACGCGGGAGGCGTGTCCTTGCTGCCCAGGCCGTAACGGCCGCCGACGACCTTGATGCCCGTCTTGCCAGCCTCGTAGAGAGCGGAGACGACGTCCTGGTAGAGCGGCTCGCCGATGGAACCCGGCTCCTTGGTGCGGTCCATGACGGCGATCTTCTGGACGGTCTCGGGGAGAACGTCGACGAAGTGCTTGATGGAGAACGGACGGAACAGGCGAACCTTGACCAGGCCAACCTTCTCGCCGTGAGCGTTGAGGTAGTCGATGACTTCCTCGAGCACGTCGCAGAAGGAGCCCATGCACACGACGACGCGGTCAGCATCGGGAGCGCCGTAGTAGTTGAACAGGCCGTAATCGGTGCCGAGCTTCTCGTTGATCTTCTTCATGTAGCCCTCGACGACGGCAGGGAGCTCGTCGTAGACCTTGTTGCAGGCCTCGCGGTTCTGGAAGAAGATATCGCCGTTCTCGTGGCTGCCGCGGGTGTGCGGGTGCTCAGGGTTGAGCGCGTGGTCGCGGAAAGCCTGGACGGCGTCCATGTCGCACATCTCGGCCAGATCCTTGTAGTCCCACATGGCGACCTTCTGGATCTCGTGGCTGGTGCGGAAGCCGTCAAAGAAGTTAAGGAACGGGGTCTTACCCTCGATGGCGGCAAGGTGAGCCACCGGCGAGAGGTCCATGACCTCCTGGACGTTGCCCTCGGCGAGCATGGCGAAACCGGTCTGACGACAGGCCATGACGTCGGAGTGATCGCCAAAAATGTTCAGGGCGTGGGAAGCGACGCAACGCGCGGAGACGTGGAAGACGCCCGGGAGCTGCTCGCCCGCGATCTTGTACATGTTCGGGATCATCAGGAGCAGACCCTGAGAAGCCGTGTAGGTGGTGGTCAGAGCACCGGCACCCAGCGAACCGTGAACGGTACCGGCTGCACCTGCCTCGGACTCCATCTCGACGACCTTGACCGGGGTGCCGAAGATGTTCTTGCGACCCTGGGCCGCCCACTGGTCGACATGGTCGGCCATCGGGCTGGACGGCGTAATGGGATAGATTCCCGCTACCTCGGTGTACGCATACGAAACATATGCGGCCGCCTCGTTGCCGTCCATAGACTTAAACTTACGCGCCATATACCCCTCTCCTCTCATATAGGTATACAGGCCCCGGCGATCGCCGGGATGTTGGCGTGATGGGATTTTCGCTGTTGCTTCCATCATCTGGCAGGCAGACTGAGCAGCAGGTACATGGCGTGGAGAGAAGGCATGCCGAGGCGAGGGGCAGCTGATGCACCCCACAGACTCGACCGCCCGTCTTGCACATGACCGAGCGCCGCAAAGGCCGCATGCCGGATGCTCCCGGGCACGCCCCGGCGATGGGAAGCGCCCGCAACGGAAATCCGCATGCGGGTTTATTGTACCCCGCCGCCAAGCTATATTTCGTCAAATATAGGTGGGCGGTAAAGGTTTGCCTTGGGTGACCGCCAAGGGCCAAAATGGCCCCTCCATCCCCGGGCGACTGGCTCTGGCGCGACAAGGAGTGTCCCCAAGTGCCGGCAGAAAAGGAGCGTCCCTATCTGCCGGCTAGAGGGCACCGAAGAGGATGGCGTAGGTAGTGGATTCGCCGAGCTTGAGCTCGTCGCCGGGATTGAGTTGGGCGGAACGACCGGGCTCGACCTGAATGCAGACACGCGTGGCCCCGTTTACCACCACGGTTCCGTTGGTGGACGACAAGTCCTCGACGTGCCAGATATTTTGAGCATCGCACCAGATATGGGCATGGCGGGCCGAGACATCGTCGCCGACGTCGGTAATATCGCCCTCACCAGTGGCCAGCGCGCCAATCTCAACACCCTGCTCACTCGGCTGAATCCAGCGCGGGGCGCTCACGACAAAACTGTTTCGTATGCGCAGCAAGCCCAAAGGGTGCGCCGGGGCGGGTTCGCGTTCGCCCGCGGTCATCGACATGCCAAGCGAACGCGGCGTGGATGTGCCTCCGCCACAGGTCGCGTGCGCGTAGTCGATGGCATAGTTCACCGAGGACCGCACATCCGCCGAACAACCGACGGCGACAAACAGCACCAGCACGGCCTCGGCGCGCTCGGCGGGCATGAGTTCCGCCGCCTGGGACAGGCGATCGAGCGCGTTGCGATAGAGATTCGTGTCCTGGTGGCACTCTTCGAGCGCGCGTACCATCGGTTCACCTGCAGGACCGCAGACCATATTGATTACAGCCGTGGAGTCCATGGGATTGCGCTGGCGCAGGGCCAGTTGCGACATAATACGCGCAGCCGAGGTACCGTATTCGGCAAAGTAGCGCTGCTGAAGCGTGCCGACCGGCGCGCGAACGATAAAGCGGGAAACCCAAGAGCGATCGGCGGCTCGGCTCTGCGGGCTGCGGCCATCGGCGAGCGGACGGGACGAAAGCACCAAGCCACACAGCTCGATATGGCTCAGATGCGCCGCGCGCTTAAAGATATCAAACATGGCGCCGCATGGGGTGAGCTCAGCTTGAGATGCCATGACCTAGTCCTCCTTGGTCGTAGAAATAGAATCGGACGATACTTCGACAGGTCCGCCAAAAGTGCGGGCAGCTGCGGCGCCACCAGCAAGCGGAGTCGCCATCTGGGCTTTTGTGCGTCGCGGTGCCGAAACGGGAAGTTCAAAGGCAAAGCCCATCGCAAACAAAAACCACGTAAGCGTATAGGTTGCAATCAGAGCGGCAACAAGGCCGCCCATCACGGCGCGTTGAGAAAATACGCTACATGCAGCCACAGCCAATACCGGAACCTCGCAGGCAGAAAGCGCAAGCACACCCTGCAGGAACCCCGAGCGCCGATCGCGCGCAAGTGCCCCCGCGGCAACGCCGGCTATGCTTGGCAGCGCCAACGCCAGTGCGGCAATAATACCCGGTAGCGACCCAGACCACACGAGCGATCCCAAAGTCGCCGTCACGCGAGCGCCCGATGCCAGCAGCGCGGCCGAAACCAC
>ERZ791886.281-NODE-281-length-33193-cov-10.780011_pt1 | contig 33193 bp, 54 predicted proteins | sample MGYA00510158_ERZ791886 | MGnify/ENA primary metagenome ERZ791886 (study PRJEB30046, sample SAMN00792063) | human gut metagenome | study: EMG produced TPA metagenomics assembly of the A metagenome-wide association study of gut microbiota in type 2... | reverse complement strand
TATTTTCAAAACCCGGCCGGGATTTTGATCGAAGTTATTTCCCAAACATTCCCCGTATTCCCTCAAACATCCCCTGCATCTGCTGGGCCTGCTTTTGGATTTGGTCAAGCTGAGCTTGTGTCAGCTCCCCGCTGGACACTTTTTCGTTGATAATTGCGTTGGGGTCTTTGCCGCGCATTTGTTGCATAAACTGCACAAATTGCTGTACCATGTTGGATTGACGATTTCCTCCCATTGCATTGAAAAAGGGGTTCATTCCGCATCCTCCTTTGTGGTTGTTTTCTTTGTGGTTCTGACAGGCATCTCCTTTACCACTGTTAGCTCATTCAGACGAGCCTCCAGAGCTTCCACGCGGGATAGTGGTGCATACTCTACTACAGGGGGCTGTGAAGCCTGCACAGGCTTTTGAGTGCGCTCCACAAGATCATAGACTTTGATGGACGGCTTGCCAGAAGCGTCTGCTTGCTTGAGATAGATGGTGGGAGCGTTGCTGTCCCAAAGCGCCACGGCGCTGTTGGGGGCCACCAGATAGGCCATTGCCTCCGCTTCCCCGCTCACCCATACAATGCTTTGCCCACCAGTCTGCGCCTGCTGGGGCTGTACTTGCGGAATCTGCTGGGGAATGGGCTGATACTGTGCCCCACGAAGCTGTGCAAGCTGGTCCGCCATAGGCGGCTGATAATACGGCTGATAGCCGGGCATATATTGATATGGCATACTCAATCCTCCATCCAGTAATACAACACGGTCTTTCCACCGCTGTTCCAAGTATCTACGATGCGCCCGTCAAAGACGCAGACAATATGAGTGTCCAATGCCAGCAGATAGACGCCGTAGGGATGCTGATGAGCGAACTCCTGCACAGTTATATCCTCGTACTCTGGTAGATAGCGCCGCCAGCCTTTACGACGGAGATATTTGCCCCAAACAGGATTTCCTGACGGCATATCTGCGGCAAGGTAGCCCTCCCAGCATAGTCCCCAATAGGTGGTGTCCCAATCCTGATCTAGGGCAACGGAAATTGCCCTGACGGTGCAATCGCCTACGTTCTTTCCGTCTCTATTGGCGTTGTAATATTCAAACGTACTGTTTCCTGTCATCGTACAAAAGCTCGTTCTGTCGGATAAACCGTTCCAATCCGGAGAAGTCTCCCTCCGCCGCATACTTCTCGCAGGTGTCTCTTGCTGTGGACTCCGTAAAGCCGCAGGCCACCAGCCGGGCCACCAGTTCTGAACCATTCAGAATCAACTTAAAACACGTCCTTATGTAAGAAATCAGGAGGCCGCAAGGAGGGCGGCGACGTGTACCAGCCCTTGTTCCTTACGTCCTTCTGATGATATTTTCGCAAAAAAAGGCCCCGCCTGGGTGGTGCCCAAGCGGGGTTTAGGTGAAATTATGTGAAATGTAGTTTTTGAGCTGTGCTTTCAACTTTGTGGAGAATCCGTTTGACTCGGTGAGAGATGGTAGACCGCTCCCAGCCGAACTCCGCTGCAATGTCGATTTGCGGGACCTGGTCGATCAGGTAGCGCCGGGCAATGTCCGTATCGTCGTTCCCAAGATTAGCTTCCAGGATGGCCGTCTCCATCTCGGAGCGCATAAGGCCATCCAGGCTATCCGGTAATCTGACACGGGCAGTTGCCACAGTTTCACGTCCTTCCCATCAGCTTCCAAAACCGATACAGCATCGTACACATCTGCTGCCGGGTAACGGGCTGGGAGAGCATTAGGTCCTCCTCGCTGTTGCCCGTCAGGATGCCGTTTGCAATGGCCCATTCCACGCCCTCCTTGTGGGCGGGAGACGGTGTATTGTCCATGATCTTGACCTCCAGTCTCTTCTTGAACTCTGCCCACTTCTGGGCGTTCACCAAGTACGACGGGCAATGTTTCCCAGTCACATCAAAGTGACGGTACACGTTCTCAATGGGGATGCCGTACTTTTCCATCAGTGCCCGGCCCAGAGCGGCAGCGTTGGAAAGCGTGGCCTCGCTGGCCTGATAGACACCGTTCCGGATGGTGTCGCACATCTCAATGGAAAGGCTGTTGGTGTTGCTGATAACGCCGTACATGGTGCCGCCGCCAGTCTTATCGGCGTTGGCGTACTTGCTGCCGCCAACGGACCATGCCACTTTTAGATCAGGCACAGACCGCCAGACTGTAGTATCATCGACAAAGTAGTGGGCGCTGGCCTTGACGATGTTGTTCTGAAAATACTTTGCGTTGTTTGCCGCCCTGTCCCCGTCATTTCCAGTGTAGTGGTACACTAGATACCGGATTTGGCTGGCGTTCCGGGAACCGCCATAGTTCCCGGAGTTCGCCAGCTGCTCCTTTATCGTGTAGCTCATTTACTGTCACTTCCCAGCTGCTTGATTACCTGGTTGGCTCCGGTAGCAGCCAGGCCGCTCACAATGCCCACAGCCGCCGCGGTGATGTAGTCCGTGGCCGGGAAGTCAGGCATGAGGAACATACCTACCACACCCAGCACAGCACCGCAGACACCGCAAATGATGGGGATGAACTTGCTGTCCAGAGAGGACGCTTTCACGCCCTGCCCAATCAGCAGGCAGATGATGGTGATAGCCGCCACGCCTGTAATTCCGAGAGAAGAAATGTCCATACTCAGCCCTCCGGTTCCACCAGGGTGTCGCCCTTCAGTTCGTACTTCTTCCCTGCGATGTACACGTAGGCGGTCTCGGCGCCCATGTTCACATCCACGGTCTTGCCGTTCACCACATGAACCTTCTCCAGGCAGCCTACTCCGTGGTCCATCAGGCCATAGCCGTTGACGGTGTCGGGGGTCTCCCCTGCCGTGGTCGCCACGAACTCCTCCTGAGTGATGACATTGCGGTTGGGGTCCAGGGTAAAGCCCGCCTCCGCCTCCCTCATCGCCTCATTCGCCTCAGGCAGGGTCATTTCGCCAGTGGTGTACTTGTTCAGAATTTCGTTGGTAGTCATAAGTAAGCTCCTTTCAAATTACAGCCCAATGCGGGCCAAAATAAACGCAATCACAGCCGCCAGAACCGCCCACACGGACTTGTCCACGATAGCTTCCCACCGCTTTTTCGGCTTGGCCTGCTCGGCCTCCTGCCATGCGATCAGCCGGTCCAGCTTCTCCATGATATTGTCGTACTGCTCATTCCGGGCGGCCTCCGCCTTTTCCAGTTCCCGCATCCGGTTAAAGAGTTCTTTGTGGGTGCTGCGGGATGCCTCCCGCCATTCCGACATCTGCTTTTCCAGCATGTTGGCTTTCTGGAGGCCCAGGCAGTCCCTTTGCGGGTCCAGAATACACTTCTCGTCCATTGGGACCTCCTTACTCTGCCGACTCCGCAGTCAGCATCTTACTGAGGGCGCTGTATTCCTCCGGGGTCAGCCTGTCGGCGGCGAGATACACGTCCATCTTCTCCTGAAGGCCGTCAGTGCGGCCCCGGTCAATCAGCAGCTTGCAAAGATTGTATACAGTTGTCATGGTCCTGCTCCTTTCTTGTCATACAGTGGTTGTGGTGAGTTCCAGCATACACAGGCGTTCCTCATGGTCTGCCAGCATATCAAGAGTAATGTCCTCGGCTCCCGGTTCCGGCTCCGGCTGTCCATCGTCCTCCACGGTAATCTGCCCTTGATATGCCTCCGCCTGGGCGGTGGCGTAAGATGCCTCCGTGTAGGGCATCGTAACACCGGAGAGCACTGTCTCGATGTCCGGCTCCTCGGGAGTGCCGTGGTTGATCTCTGTTGCCAGCTGATATTTGATGATCTTCATGTGCCCTCCTCAATCGGTTGTTTTTGTGTAACGTAATACCAGATATACATAACTGGCGGATACATCCGCATTTGTCGTGATCCGGATATTAGACGCATTGATCTGAATACTGTCAAGCGCAGGCGTTTCGATCAGATTGGCGCCCCCCATCATCCCTGTGTATGAGACAAGCTGGCTGAAATTCTCTATCCCATGAGAGACGTCTTTGTATGTGGCATTTGGTGCTTGACCGAAACTAATTGCTTTGGCATACACAGGTTTGCTGTTGTACCGCCCAGCAGTACGGTATTCGACGCCTAGTTGCATGGGCGGATTGATCCACTCTTTCGCGGCCCCATTCATGCGATAATAGCACCCCGAATAATCGGAATCGTTTTGCGCTGGAGCCGACCCAACCATAGCCGCAGTGTAGTCCCCGGCCTGGGGCACCACCACGCCACTCCGGCCGTTGAAGGAGGTCACGCCACCAGCCAATCCTTCAGACACTTTTTTGACAGCCGCATCAATTTCTTCTCCACTGTAAGCACTGGTGTAATACTCGGTAGGCGGGGCCGTGATTGCTGCCATCTGTTGTTCGAGTTCAGCAACTTTTGCAGTAAGTTCTTCAATTGTTGCCATTTGTACCTCCTCAAGTGATAAATCTTCGGCCATACTTGTCCAAAAACCACTTCGTATCCGAAGTCACCAGCGGCCCGCATTCCTGTGGAACGCGTCGGCTGATGTACAGGATGATACAGCCATCTCCGCCAGGGCCCCCAGGACCGCCATTACCGCCTATTCCCCCGGTTCCAGCGGTGATTGATACCGTGTAATCCGAGGAATCCGTGGAGCCGACGGCAAGCCCTCCTGAGCTGGCACCGCCGCCGCCATAACCGCCGCGGCCGCCTTTTCCATATTGGGTAGGCTTTTTTGGCGTCAGGGTTGGTGTCGCGCCATTTACACCAGATGCAGCAGTAGCCTTAATTGATGACGAGCGTACAGACACTGATGCATCGGGCCCGGGGCCGTTACCATTTTTACCAGCAGCTGCACCTGCACCTAAACCTCGACTATACCAAATGTAAGCGCCGTCATTCTCTCGTGCCTTCATAGCGACACGTTCTGGATCATCTGTATCGGATTCTGTCAAGCCTCCGTTCCAAGTGTTGCCGTCCTCGTCGGTAACGTTTTCAGCGGGGTCAAAGAGCTGAACAGTATCACTGTTGATGGTTGTGACTTTGGCCGCCTTCCCCGCGCCCTTGCCTCCGGGGATTCCCTGGTCACCGATTCCTCCGTATTTTTCCCCGGTGATGGGATCTGTGTATCCATCCTCCGAGGCTTGTGCTCCAGCTGTGGTTGCAGCGCCGAGTTCTGTGTCGCTGCCGGCAGAGCCATCCGGATCATCCGGGTCATAGGCAGCACCCAGGCCACCTACGCCGCAGCTGTATACAATAGAGTCTATCCCGGAGATATCCAGGGTTCCTTCAAGGATTCTGGCCCCCGCGCCCGGAGCACCGCCGTTTCCGCCTGCACCGCCGTTCGCAAGTCCGCAGCCGCGTAACTGGTTCTCAAATGGTGGAGGATTGGTCCAGGATACAGACGGTGACGTGCCAACATCCCCACCTTTTTGCCCGCAATGTCCTCCCTGGGCCCCGCTAATCAAAACATAGCGGATCAAAGTAGTCCCAGCCGGGATTTGGTAAGTTCCCGACCCGGTGAGCACGATGCGTTCATCAAATGTTTTGAAATCATTAACTTGCGACGGAATAAATCCAATTCGCATTTCGGCATTCGCTTTCAGCGTTGAGGACATGTTTACATCCATTGACTCAATACAAGCAGAAACGATTTCGTGATCGTATGGGTCCATGACCTTTACAACTTGTCCGGGCTTTTCCTTTTCGGTCAGAAACGAAGCTTGAAGTGTTTTATTACATGCATAGAAGCTCGCTAACCGTTCAGCAACTGCAACTGAATTCACCAAAGAAACAAGGGTTGCATTTTCTTTGCCTTTTTCATTTTCAGGTACATTTTCATTGATTACCTTTGCAATTTTTCGCTTGTTGTGGATATATTTCAGCCCCGTAAGCGTCCCTGTACCGGCAGAGATTTTTGCGTAGTTTGCTCCGCTTTCCAAAACGGAAAATCCGGAAGCAGACAGGGTATGCATCGGCTCATTGAAAATGATTAGATCGCCGTTCTGAGCTGTGCCATTAAACAACTCCTGGCTTTCTTGTCCTTCCGCAAACTGATGTTCAATAACAGAGATCGCGCTAATTTTTTGATTATCTGTAACTGAGCCAGCCATGTCCGTCTTTTTCGTATCTATTGTCGATATGGTTCCATCCCAAAACGTCTCCACTCGCAAAACACCATTCAAATCGGTAGTAAGACAAGCGCCAATAGCAAACAGGACTTGATTGAGATTGTCTCGTGCGGAGCTGTTCGGTGGGCTACAATAGGGGAGCCATCCATACACCTTAACATTCTTTAGATTGCTTTTTACAATAACGGGGATTTCACCGCAAATATTCTTTATGATTGATTCTGCGGTCTGTCCGGTGTAAATTCCGCCGGGATGGAGCATAGTGTCTAGCTTGGATACCGCTGATATCGCATACAGATGATAGGAACTAGGCCCAGTTCGTTTGATACTATCTACATAGAGGGTTTGTCTTTGCTGATCTCCATGGTAGTAAACCACCTTTTCCCCAATGGTAGCCAAGATTGTGGAACTATCCAGTTGACTATTAAAGTCACAATCAAGCGTGTCCATTTCCAGGACATCGTTTAAAAGAGAAGTAGTTAAATTGACGTTTCCGGACGTCAGATTATAAATCCCCGTTATTTCTATATCACCAACGAGAATTCGATTAACTGCCATTTCTTTACCTTTCAATCAGAGGGAATGTGATTCCACCCCATAACTCTTTCCCATTTCTGGTCTTGATTAGGAATTGGGCGGGGATGTTGTTTGAATACATTTGCTTTGTTACATCTCCGCCCTCCATAGGGTCTGTATATGTAACTGTGACATACTCGGGCAGAATAGAGGAGAGAACGAGGCTTGCTTCTTCTAGCGTCAATGGGCGGCAAGTAATATCCAATCGATATTTTATGGCTATCCGATCTCTCGTAAGAAACGCATCATCGATTGAGCGTGTGGCATTTGGGCCGTCTACATCAGCCCTTTGCCACTGTACGCCGCCGAACGCAATATAAGGCGTCAAATCCGTTCCGTTTACAGTCAATGTCACGTTTTATCCTGCCTTTCATGTAATGGGAGCGCCCTTTTCTCGCTGCGTTTGTTGGTTGTATTTGTACAGGCTCCTCGACACCTGACGGCCATCCAGAGAAACTGTTGTATCTTTATCGTTGACTGCCTTAGTAATCATTGCACCGATTGCCATGACCGCATTGATGACTCCGGTATTAGCAGAAGCGATACCGTCAACGATTTGGTCATTGTTCGCCACCGCCGTCCGATTCCCGATTTGACCTACCATCTCAGCCCCATTCTCGCGGGCGATGAACACCTCTCCATGCTCAGGAAATCCGCCGGACGCGTATGCAGTGATATCCTGAACAGAATAGCTGTTGGCCGAACGGGAAGAAGAATTTTCCGAACTATACGATGCGCCATTCCCGAGATTTTTGATGGCATCTTGCAGCAGGCCAGAACTGGTGAATCCCTTATACATGTTATCTGCCATTTGCTTTCCTAGATTTTCAAACTGGCTCATATCAATAGATTGGCTAAAATGATTGATTTCCGTTTTCAAATCTTCCATTCCATCAATACCGGCGTCTCCAACTCCAGATTCTTCTTGCTTTAACCCAATAATAGAATCTGTAAGACCTTGAGTTTCACTTTGAAGATCACTGTATAGCTGAACCGATTGCATGTATGTTTCCTGTGCGGCTTTTGCCGCTTCGGTTTCTTTCTCTCTTGCAGCGACAAGTTCTCTGGCTTTCCCCCAACTGAAAATGTCTGTTTCGTTGAGTTCTTTTTGTGTGTTATTTAATGCTTCTGCGGCCGCATCATAATCCTTTGCCGCCTGTTGCATATCACGCATTGCCTGATATTGCTCTTTATAACTCTCAACAAGCATTTCTCGCAGGGCTTCCATTTTGGCCTCTCGCTCCAAAGAATCAATCAGCTCGTCAACAGCGGCTTTACTTTCTTTAACTCGTTGTGTTGTTTCATCAATTTCCAAATGTAGCCCATCAATGTTCAAATCGTTCAGAACTTGAACTTTTACCGCCATTTGCTCTAGTGCATAAGCAGACGCATCTGTATTTTCATTAATTGCATAAATTTCATCTGCAAGCTGTCTGGCAACTTGGAAATCAGCAATAGACGAATCAAAATCTTCTAAACGATTTTTCATATTAGTAAACGCTTGGTCTGTGCGTTCAGACGCTTCTGTGCAACGGTCAAGAATGTCCGCCATGATTGCAAAATCTTCTGACGCCGCATACGCCGCATTTGCTGCCGCTTCTACACCAACGATTTCAAGGACAACTCCAACACCGAGACCAATAACGGCACCAACAGCAGTCCCTATAGGACCTCCAGCGGACCCGATTGCTGCGCCAATTCCCGCTCCTGCTAATGCTGACCCCAAAATTGTCATTAATGCATCGCCAATGCTTGCTTCTCCATTGCTGATTTGGTCGGTAATTCCTGCAAATACAAGAGAAATTCCAACACCTATAATTAGCCCAAACGCAGCTCCAAAGCCCCCTGCAATTACAGTACCAATGCCTGCACCAGTCAGAGCACCACCTATCATATCCACCAATACATTTCCAATGTCTAACCCGTTCTGCGCTATATCTATAATAGAAGTTATGACCAGAGAAAGGCCGACTCCAGCTGTAATCCCACCTATTACGCCTTGCGCTAGATTTATCCCCATCTTAAAGGCGAAAAGTCCTCCAATAGCCCCTCCAGCTAACGCTCCTCCAATCGCCTTAATAAGGGCACTTTTTGCATCTACCCCGTTTTTTATTTCAGATATAATGGACATGACCATCAAGGAAAGTCCAAGACCGACAACAGCTCCAAGCAGCATTCCACCAGCCCAAGTGAGGCCAAGTTTCTTAGCCAAAAGCAGGCCAAGTCCAGCCCCAGCAAGTGCTCCTCCAGCTGCGCCTTTTAGGATGTTTTCCCATGTTAGCCCATCCCCAAAAAGAATGTCTTTTACACTGTCAATTAGCAAAGAAATACCTACCGTGAACATCAACCCGCCTAGCAAAGCCTTGAGGCGGCCGATATCTGTAAACAACGTCCTTGCAATTCTCCACGCAAGCAGTGCAGAACCGATGGGAATGATATAGTTGTCAAGCAAGTCTTTCAAAACAGGTTTGATTTCGTCCACTTGCTTTTTTAACGCATCAAGGGCGGTTTTGTCCCAAATATCCGGGATTTCAAGATCGTCGGTCCATTTTCCGACTTCTCCAGTATCCAATTTGATTTCGTTGGATGCCCCGATGATATTTAGTTCATCAATTCCTAAAAGCTGCTGCTTTAGCTTTTTTAATTCGTCAGTTGTATCGCCAACAGAATCGGCAGCGGAGTCAGCGTTTTCTTTGATATCTTCTCCCCAATCATTGGTTTCCCATTCCGGCATTTCAAATCCGACCAGAACAGCAAACCGCTGAATTGCCTCCGTCAATATCTCAACAAATGCTTGAACCCATGGGATTACCTGAATGAGGATAGGGACAAACACCGTGCCAATCGCTCGACCAAGCTGAGTAATTTGCTGGCGCAGCACTCTCATAGCATTTGCGGGGGATTCCAAGGTTTTTGCGAAATCTCCAATAGCCCCGATCCGGGAGGCCCCCTCCATCAGAACCAGGCTCCGCAGTAATGCCTTTTCCTGTTCTGTCATAGACATAACGCTTTCATCAATGCCATGAGCAAGCGCATATTCCTGTAAGGCGGCCTGACTAATCGAGATACCCAAGCGACGGATAGGCTCAATTTCGCCAGCAAGAGCAGACTGTAAACGTAAGACCGACTGTTCTGTGTCCTCGTTATACAGAGAACTCAGGTCATAGGCCAGTTCTGTCAAGCCCTCGCTTAGGTCATAAGCTTGTTGCCGTGCTAACCCAAAACCGTTTGCCATAGACATGAACACGCCTTGCGCACGCATCCACTCTTCGGGGTCGATGCCAAGTCGGTCATTGACCAGCATGGCATAGTTATAGGCTTCGTCATAAAACTCACCCATGGAGACCTGAAACAAATTGACTGTCTCAACGTAGTCATTAGCCGACTTTATCCAGCCGGAAATAACATCGGCAAGTCGCTTAAATGCTAAATAATAGATACTAAATTTAGCTGCAGCAGAACTGATGCCAGTTCCAAGAACGCCAAAACTTCTTGCCGCGCTGCTATTTGATGCTGTCAGACTTGCGTTGCTCTGAATAAGCCTCTGAATTCTGATCGGAAATGCTGAAAATCCATTGGATACCTTCTGCATTTCTGTCGCTAGCGGCCGCACAGCAGCGGCCACCTGCTCCATCTGCTTTGCGAATTTACCAAGGTCTGTCTTTTCGAGCGATGCACTAATCTCAGGAAGTTTCTTTAGTGCGTTGATCGCGGAGGAAAGGCCGCTTGCTTTTTGGATACCAGCCAAGCTATTCATTGCAGCCATGAACTCTTTTATTTTTCCACTATTCAGATTTGCGCCATTGATTAACTTTGCTGCTTCCGAAAGTGCCTTTAACTGCTTTGTGGTGGTTGTAAGCCCTGCCCCTCCTTTAGCCGCAGTTTTTAACCCGGTCAATGCAGTAGTAAGCGCCTCAATCTTCTTTGCTGCATCACTGGACGTCGCCTCGATTTCAATTTGCAGGCTATCAATATCTACGGCCATATTGCCACCACCTTTCTATATTGGCACTTGGCAATAAAGCACTTGGCACTAAAATATAAAATTCCGCTACCTCAAACTTCATAGAGATAGCGGAAACCTCGATACGCCTAGAAATAAAACGGCCCTCCGCCTATTCCTAAGCGGAGGGCGATCATTAAATTTCAGAACTTAAAATCTGAGGTTGAGTAATCATCAAACATGATGTTCCCACTTGCATGTATATCTTCTACTACTTCTGGCAATTCATCAAATCTGACCTCAACAAGATTTTCTTGATTTGCTGATATTGAATGGCTTGTGATATGTCCACTATCAACCCCATTTACATGCAAGTCAAAAAATCCAATTGTTAGATTTTGGCCCGTTTTATTGATAACAGAAAAAACTATTGCAGATTTTGGAACATCCAGATTATCAGCGGCATACACCGTTTCATACTCCACCATACCCTTATATGCAATAGCTATATTTCTATCATCATATAGTTCGGCTCCTTCTAATATTGTATAATTAGGAAGAGACTTCTCGTTGGGATACAAAAATTTTTGAAGCTCTATCAAACCATTGTAAAGATATTCATTCCCCGGTTCATCAGTATTTGCGTTAAAGAAAATAACAATTCTATTGAACTCCGGAATATCTGATAGATTTGTATTTTTGTATTCTTCTATGATATTTTCAACCTTTGCTTTTGCGTCCGAAAATGCTAATACGCCGTTTGTATAATCTAGTGTTAAATTATAGCATTCTTTAGCCGCTTCAATCACTTGTGAAGAAAATCTGTTTTCATCATTACTTCCTTGTAATGTTGAAATTTCTGCGTTTCCATCTGTTTCTGCAATTTGATTATTCATTTCCTCGTTGTCTTTGCCGATTTCAACAGTATTTTCTGTGTAATCATTACCAGAACACCCAACCAGCCCAACTAAAATAAGCCCAACAAACATGTAAACAATCAGCTTTTTCATTTCCTCACCATTCACCCCACCTACGCTTCTTTTGAACCAGAGAGCAAAGAGTTTTATGAAAGTCCAATAGATAAGCCAAGACCGAATCCAAAAATAAACTGCAGCAAAATTCCAATGGCAAATATCCAGATTGCTATGCGTATCAAAAGAGGAATTTGATTCCACCATGTTTTCTCTTGAGACGAGTGGCCTTCATCGTTCTGAGTTTCCGCCAACGTGTTTACTATTTTTACATCAACAAAAACACCACTAAACTCGCTCCGTAAGACACAAATTGCCGTTGCTCCGTTTTCGCCCACATTAAAAGGTATTGTTTTCCCCCGTTTTTGTACTCGCTGAAAGGTTACAGTATGATGTCCTTTTGTAAGGGATACAACCAGCCTTTCTCCCGCGGCTATTTCAGAGAGTTTTGTACCATCTACAATAATCTCTATTTTAATGGTATTGATTGCCGGATAAGAGCTTTTTTCACGGACAAAAGCCACCTGATAATGTTCAATAGGTTCATTAGTATTTTCCTGACTATATTGTGGATTCGTTTCAATTGTATAATCTCTTTTCGTGTCTCGTTGTTCTTGAAAAGGTGCAATTGACTCAGAAACCGGTTCTTCGTCATCGTCACCTTTTGCCACAATCAAATAAACCACACAAGCGATTAGAGCAATGATAGCTAATGCAAGTAAAATATTAAGTAAAATATCCATAAAATCTCTCCCCCTCTCCAAATATTACCACAATCTAAAGGAGGAGACAATCAAAATCTCCGCTATCTCTATGAAGTTTTCAAGGTGCAACGGGGACGCTATTTCTTCCCCCAGCTCTTTCCGGCCCTTACCATCTGGCTCATATACGCCTTTGCAAACAATGCGTTCCGCTCTTCCTGCTGTTCAGATTTCTCTTCGGGCTTATCTTTCCCAAACAAAGGATATGGCTCCGTTCGATACTCTATTGGTTTTGCACCATTTTTAGCAAAGGCACGAAGAATAGGGGAGACGTCGCACAAAGCCTCATAAATGTACATTCCCATCAAATGGGACTCCGCATTTGTTCGCTCCATACGACGTCTATCAGCCTCCCTATAAATGTTCACCATCCACACGTCTCCGTTCCAGTATTGCTCCCATGTCATACCGATAGAGAGATAATACGAACAGTCACGCACGAACAGTTCTTCAAATGACTCCGGACCCTTTACAGCTCCAGAGTCAGTCCGGAGTTTTTTGCGGCGTCCTCGTCAACAACGATAGAATTGGACGCAAGGGCCTGTTGGTATAACTGGATAAGCCGCTTGACCAGTTCCTCCGGGATGCCGCCGCCCCACTTTTCGATCAACTTGTCTGTCTTTTCCCTAGAGATATTCCGGTGGTTCTTGCGGAACGCATAGTAGAACAGGTCCCTCATGCCAGTAACAGGATACTCAATGGCATCTTCCAGCTTGAATTTGTTACGTTCAGCAAATACAATACTCTCACGAGAAAAATCCAGGACATAAACTTGCCCGGTCTTATCATCAGTCAGGCGGGCAGGCTTTACGATGTCCTGAATATCAATGGTCTTTTCGCTCATTTGTATGCCTCCTAAAGATTGTTAATCAGGGTCCCTCGGTGGGTTTTGCCGCCATCACAGGGGCACTATTTGGCGTGATATAAAGCGTGGTTTCCAGCATGGATCCGACGCTTGCCTCGTTCAGGCCAAGGGGGGCCGGGGTGCCAACGAAGTAAGTAGCATCTGCCAGCTGCGGATGAACCACCGCAAACCACACCTGCTTTCCGCCCTCAACGGCTGTATCGTAAGCACCCATCAGAGTATCCCACGCATCAATCAGGTCCTCGGTCAGGTTAGCGCCATACTCCAGAGCGCCGCCCAGGTCCTTGAGGCCCTGGACGTAGGTCATGTACTCGGTCTCCTCCAGGGTGGTGGAGTCAATGGTGTTGGGGCTGGGATTGAAGCTGGGCATGGACTTTACTTCCGGGATTTTGGTATAGCCGGTAGTGGGGCGAGTACCCGCAGAAGTCTCAACGGCATACTGAAGTGTCATTCCAGCAGTAGAAAGTCTGGGACTTGCCATAGTAAATTACCTCTTTTCTGAATTAGTCTGCACGGTAAACCCACAAATCCTTGTCTACCGTGGCTGTGTATCTTGCCACCATTCTGTAGATCGTGGCGTCGCTCAGGTTTGAAATAGGATTGCACATTGTCCGCGCAAATCCCAGTTTGGAAAATTCGCCATCAACGGCTTCCATAATGTCTTTTGCCTCGGACTTCTTGTAGCCGACGGTATTGGTGTAAACATTTACCTCATACATCAGCGTTGCGGCATTTTCAATGTTGGCCGTTCGCATTCGCTGTACTATCGCATTATCGCTCTCCACAATAGTAACAGCGGGAAATTTGGCGGGGGTATCTACATATTCGCCACTAACGAATATTCCTGGAAAAGCCACCCGGAGGGCTTCTGCGACCTGACTGAATATCAGGCTCTCCACGTCAATCACTTCAACGCCTCCTTTGCCGCCGGGATGACCATTTGTCTGAGTTGCTGTGCCGTGTTGTACATATATGGCCTGGACGGCATACCTTTGGTCCAGTGCGCCCGCCCATCACGTCCAATGTACCACCACCCCAGTTCTCCGTGGTCGTTCACGTCATACTTCCACCCAGCGATTGCGATATTCGGGTGTTGATTGTTCTTTCCCACGATGCCGGTGCCAAAGCACACGAAAGCGGCATGGGCAGCGTCCGCTATGACATACCCAACACCAGACTTTTGCTCGGCGTGGATGCTGTTGTACAACTCCCCGCTGTCGTAGGCGTTCATGTCAGACACGTTCATTTTGGCAATCTCAACGCCTTGCGCTGTCAGGTATTCAATCAGCTTTTTCGGTGCCTGCTCAACTTTCTTCTGGTACGCCTTGACTTCCTTCAACGCCTGATTGATGAAGTCCGTATTCAGTTTCAGTTTTATGGTCGGCATAGGCGGCCTCCGCTTTTGCTTTCTGCTCGAACAGGTTTTTTTCTGCCTCGTACTCCGACACAGTGACCCTCTTTATGGCGTACTGCGTAGAATTTTTCCACGGGGCTTTCCGCTTTACGATGTAGTTATACGGGCCGTCTGTATCGGCCCCGTCTACCCACAGCACGGAGTTCTCATCGATGGGGCAATGCGGGTCGGCGGTGGTAGCCGTCCGGTCGTAATCCTCCAGAGAGCCAAACTGTTCCACCTCAGAATTGCCCTTGTTAGGGGAGACGCAGAGCATAGTGGATTTCAATTCGCTGTAAATGGGGAGGTAACTTCCGAGGCTGTTACCAAATTCATCCATCAATTCTTCTGTTCCAATGAGGTTTTTGAAGAATACAGGCTGACAGTTAATCATTAAATTTCTGAAAACAATCATCCCCCTTACATACGAATAACGTCTTCTCCAGATAACCCGATTTTTACTCTATAGTATATCGTCGGTTCTGGAACTCCGCTTTCTTTGGAAAGCTCTTTTGCAGTCTTGTACTGTCCGTTAATTAGGACTCTCACTTTCTTCCGAAGCGGCTTTTTGAGCGCGTCTTCTATGCTTGCGCCTTTCTTCATTCTCTGGCGTACCGCATCGTACGTTAATCCGTGTTCCTCAGAAATTTCTTTAATGGACTTTGGCAAATTTCGATTATGATATTGCGTTTTCATATCCACAAGCCTACAGTTTGATGGTTCGTAATTCCCGTCGTTGTTAATCCTATCTACTGTAAATTTACCTTGTGGAGCTGTTTCATCATAGCCGTTTTCCATAGCCCATTTTTCAAATGCAGTAAAATCAGACTCCCACTCAAAACAAACAGATATACCGCGACCACCGTATCTATAATAATTGTCGCTATTGGGATCGTTGCACCTTTGCTTCATGCCTTTCCAAACTGCATAAAGTCTGGATTGTGATTTTCCGTGTGTTCTTTTCCCAATTTTGCGAGCGTGCAGATATTTTTCTTGTAAGCAACCACAAGATTTTGTTCTCCCACCGATAAGAGATCCGCTTTCTACAAGACTTGTGTTCCCGCAGTCACACTTGCAGAGCCAGACAATATGGTTGCACTTGTTTTTATCAGCCTGTGACAGAACTGTGAGCATCCCAAATCTCTTGCCAGTTAAATCAACAAATTTTCCCATTTTTACCTCCTGCATAGGTATATTGAAGGGGTTAGGCGCAATGCAGGTGCGCCAACGGGAGCTAACCGCTGTCCCCCAGCAATATCAACTTGTGACTTTTGCCATCGGAGTAACCTCCAAAAGCAACTCTTGTGGAATACCCTCAGAACCATAAGACCTGGACACACCGTTTTCCGTGTGGGCGGTCTCAAATTCGCCGCCCTGCTTGTTATAAATTGCAAGAGCTACCCTGAACTGCAAATCCAAATACCGGCTCTCCAGTTCCTCCGGCCACTCTTGAAAAGGGTAACGTCGGGCCATAATCGCTGACTTTGCGCTCTCTAGGCAATCTTGCAAGACAGTTTCGTCAACCTCTTCGGTTCGGAGTTTCAATCTCGCTAAGTTGTCCATTATTCCCCCTCCTCGGTCTCCCGGCCCTTCGTTCAGCAGCGGGAGGCGGCGTCGGTTCATCCAACACCGTCCCGTGCCGCTTCATCATATCCGCGTCGTCGGCCTTGATAGGAAATTGATCCCCAGCCTCATAAAACCGACCGCCATAACACACGCGGTAATTTGGAATAAACTTCATGCTGCCTCCCGCTTTTTTAGCTCTCAAATGTGGCCCCAGCAAAATTGAACTTCACAACACTGCTGTCATCCACAAGGACTTCAAAGGTGTCATCCTTTGTTACCCGGAAAATAATGTCCGGGTCAAATGCGATGCCCTGTTTGGTTGGAACCCCATTTTTCTTAAAGGTCATCTTGCTTCCAGTTTTCGTCAGGTGAAACGGGAAATAGTACCCACTGTCTTCTCCAGGGATAGAACTGAACTCAGAGTAACCAGTCACATGATGGAATGTACCCGTGACAAACCCGTCAGCATATACCTTCAGGTCATCTCCTACCAGTTCGGACACCTGCTTCCCCAATAGGGTCTGACTGCCGGGGAAAATGGTTAGAGTGTCAGACCCGATTATTCCCCCAGGACGTTGAGCACCGCCACCTCGTCCATGCGCTCGAAGGAGGGCAGGACGATTTCAGACGCAAAGGTGTTGATATTTACAGGATGCTCCTGAAGAATACGGGTAATCGCAACGCCTGTATTCACAATGGAAACTTCGGCGCCGGAGGCTCCTTGAAGGTCTGCCTCCTCGGGAGTGGTGCCATACCAAGTACTACCAAGAGCACCGTCAGGAATCAAACAAACATAGCCATTGGGCACAAATGCATGGGCAACCTTGTCCTCGTCCCGGAACTGCTTGTCGTAAATTGCAATCCGCAGACCGGACGTGGACTCTACAACCGCCTTTACTTCGGCGTCGGTCAGATAGCCAAGAGACAGGCCGTTGGTGGTCAAGTAGCGGTTCTTTACGGCGTCCGTTTTAGCAAGTAGATTGAAGGTATAGGAGTTCATAATCGAGACCGTCAGTTCAGTGCCAGTCTTAGAACGGATAGCGTCCTTGACCGTCTTGAATGCCGCAAAGGGATCAGCCGTAGAGGGCTTGTCCCAAGTGGCTGTATCAGTCAGTGCGGTGTAGTTAGAGGTCTTCCAGGAGCCGTCCGTATCATACTTGTAGGTATAGTTCACGCCATTTGCCTTGATCGCAATACCCACATCGCCACCCTCAGGGAACAGCAGCTGCATAATCATGCGCTCAGGAACAACGTTCGCGCCGTCAATAAGGTCACGGGTATCGTCAAATACACGGGCAATCACCTCGGCAGCATAGGGGTCGCTAGACTCCTGTACCCGCAGCATCTCTTGGCGGTCCTTCTCTTTGATTTTATAGCCCTCGCGGAAGAAAGGCATCTCGGTCTCCAGTTTCTCAAATCCAATCCGATCACGGAAGGTGGCCTTCGTGTCGAATGCGGAGGGCATCAGAGAGACAGGCAGCCCACGGGAGCCTTTCAGCCAGGACAAGTCAAGACCAGCCTTCTTGCGGGCGGGGAACAGCGTAGCACCCAGGTAGGGAATCTGGTTTGAGGCAACCTCAGTCCAGTTTGCCGCAATCGCAGCGGGAGTAAAAACTTCTCTCAAATCCATTATGTATCCCTCCTTACTCGTTCACGCCAATGTTGTCCCGCAGGATAATGCCGGGCACGTCGAAAGTGGCGTCCAGCGTAATACTTGCATGGTCCTCGATCTTTTTCTTGTCCACAACTCCCTGTACCAGCAGAGCACCATTGGGATTCTCAGTCGGGTCCACATCATACAGCAGCATACCAACAGCGGTAGCATAAGAGGTAGCGGCCACCTTCTTGCCTGCAGCGGTCATGGGCATACCGGCAGGGACAGCAGCGGCTTCTGTGACACAAATGGGAATCGCCACAAAATCGTCAGCGGCCAGAATCTCAACGGTGCCGCCAACAGAAGTCTTGGTAAACTTCATCTGTTTCTCTCCTTTTCAATCAAAAGTAATGTTTCAAACCTTCGTTTGCATTTTTGAGGGCATCGGCCCGCTGCTTGCCCAGTTTCTTGGCAAACTCCACGGCCTCATCCTTGCCGCCCTCTCCACCACCAGCACCGTCAGGCTTCGGGTCCTGCTTCACCAGATCAGCCCGCAACTTCTTCTCATAGGCAGCGTTGGCTTTCTGCTGATTGGCAAAGACCACATCCATCTTGCCGTCAAACAGCGCCTCTGCTGTCTCGCGGGCCAGCTTCTCGTCATAGCCCGGCATGGCGATATAGCGGGCGGTGTGCTCGGCAATAGTGGACTTGCGCAGAAGTTCGGTGTACTTGTCCTCCAGCGCCTTGCGGTCAGCGTCAGCCTGCGCCTTTGCGGCCTCGTCATCGGTCATCTTGGATTTGAGCTGCTTGGACAGGTTGGCCGCCTCGGTAGCCTTGGCATCGAAAACTTCTTTCTTCACATAGCCGCTCAGATCAACCGGGTCAGGCACATCAAGCCCCAGCAGGGCAGTAACCTTGTCGGCGTCGCTCATTTCCGCGAAGCCCTGGATGCTGTCGGTGGAAATCTTCATGTAAATTCTCCTTTTGGGTTTTGTAAGTGTTCTCTCACTATGTTTTTGGGTTATTAAGCGTTCTCTCGCTGTTGGGAGATTTGTACCGCCCCTTCTCTGGGGCCATATTCAAACGGCTGGGCCGCTTAAATTCACTTTTTCTCCGCCGGGGTATACCAGCACCGGCAACCAGGGTGGGGCTTGCTTGGTATGCTCCGGATGGGATAAATTTTCCCGTCTCGTTCCTTACAAGCGGAGCACTCACGCCCGTCATTCATGGTGTTCCATTTCACATAGCGCACACCGCTGTCTTGAAATGCTTTCAGTGTGGATTGGTCTGTGACTTCCACCGCATACCATTCCGTCATCTGCGCCCAGTAGGAAAGGCCCCGTCGAAACTCTGTGACCTTTGCGGTGGTCGAGTTAATAGCCTCCGCTGTGCGGTCACGCTTGCGCTCCCATTCGTGGGAATACTGGTATTTCGTCACAGCGTTGTACGCCGCCAGCAATGCCAGTAACCACGCTAAATCAGGTGGTTCCTTTCCGTGCGGTTCGGTCTCCTGATACCGCTCTTGCGCCAGTTCAAGAAAGATTTCCTGATTATCATGGGCGAGGTCTTGATACAGTGTTCGGGTGACTTCCAGCACATTGAGTTCATCAAATTTCGCCAGCGCCGCTTCGTCTTTGGCGTCCTCAAACCGCTTGACCGCCCTCCTATTCAAAAGGTCGATGGCTTTATCGGTGAGGTCATAAGGGTTTTTGTTTTCCAAACAGTTCATCCCCTATGCGGTTGTATTCATCGAGAATTGCATCAAAAGCGGCATCCCATTCCGGGCCATGTTTAGCGTCATATCCAACGGCTACATGTGCAAGTTCGTGTGCAAAAATTTCTGTTGCGTTTTCAATGTCCACATTCGGGTCTACTAAAATTTGAATTTCTCCATCATCGCAGAAATTTGTGAGACCATACGCCTTGTCTCCATCGTCTGCTTTCAAGTCAGGCTCAAAGTAGCACTCGCACTCTTTTCCAGGATAAAGGTTCTGAAATGCTTGATATACCATGCTGAACGGGTCATTCCGAAACGGAGACATCATTGTTTCTTTCCTCCACAGTTATATTTGTGTCCCTGTTGGTATTCAGTTCATCTCTCAAACTCCGCTCCATCTTGCGTTGCTGTTCCTCGGCATATTGGGAACTTATACGGTAAGCCTCCTCTGGGTCGCTGAATAGCCCGCTGTACTGGAACGCCAACTTCGGATGAATTTTGCTATTGTTCAGCATCTCCGCTAGAACTTGCGCCTTGGACTGGATATTGGACAGGTTCTTGCGGGTGAACTCCGGCTTAATGTCGGATAGCTGCAAACCTAAATCGCCAGTTTCCCGGCAAATATACAGCACCAGCCGCAGGAACTCCCGTTCCGACCGCTCCCAGGTCTTTTCCGTGTCCTTGGCCCGACTCTCGGCAGCAGACCAGCCGTCCCGGTAAATGACTGCCTGCCCGGTGTCGCTGGTAGAAGAGCCTCCATTCCGGTTCGGCATACCGCAGATGGTTAGGTATGCGTCCTCCAGATCATCCACAATGGTCTGCGTGTTGGTCTGATTCAGTTCAGAGGCAATTCGGTAGACTTTGGCCTCCATTCCAGCCTGAATGCTTTTGATGGTAATTGCCATGCCGCCCTTTGCCAGTTCCTTGTATTGGCCGTTCTCCAACTCACAATTCTGGAATACATCAAAGGCGTTGACAAAATCCTGAATACTGTCAAGCCGGTTGGATTCAATCATGTTGATGGCATTCAGAATGGGGATGACTGGTTCAAAGGCCCCCATGCGGGCATCGTTGTTCACATATTCCACAATGGGGATATAGGGGATGGTGCGAGCCTCTTGCTTAGTAGTCTGGCCGTTCTGCACCTCGAAATACCATTCAGGGGTGTACACGCAGAAGTATGGCTGGCCCTCCTCGTCTACCTGTTCCAACACACCGGCGACCTTCTTCTGCCCGACACCGCTGTGGTAGATACAGAACGCTGCCCTCGGGTCAAGTGTATAGATTGAGGCGGGGGACCCGTCTTCCTCTCCGGCTTCGTCAGGGAGTACCATGCGTACCGCCACACCGCAAATGTGCATCCAGTCTGCCAGTTCCTTGTCGAGAGTGTCCTTGCTCTCGGCACGCATATATTCATTCAGTGTATTCACGCTGGCGGATACATCGTCCTTTCCACCATTGGACACATAGCGGATCGGGCCGTCAAGAAGATAGGCCGTCTTGAAGGTGACAATCTCATTCGCCCGGTTAATCATCACTTTGTTGTTGATCTCCGGGCGGACGATTTTATCTTTCAGCCGGATGTCCTGTTTGCCTCTGTAATAGTCATACAAATAGGACATTTCCACCCTGTTCATGCGATGTACGGCCAGCGCCTTACCCAGCACTTCCACCACGTTTTCCGGGGTGACTTTCTTTTTTGCGGTGTAGATTTTGCGCCGACCAGTCAGGCCATCAACCGGCCACTCGGATATGGCCCGAACAGTATCGTTTTCCGTCACCTTGTCACCTCCAGACAAACAAAAATGCCGACCAACTACCGAGGATTCCTCGGTAACTGATCGGCACTTGGCACGCTTCGTCCAGGCATTGCCCGGAGGCACTTGGCACTAAACTATATATTTTCAGGCGCTCTTTTCGCCTTTCAATTCGATTTTAATGTTCTTCTTGCAAGCCTTACAGTATGGGTAAACAATACCAACTGCCTTGCTATCCACCTGCATCAAAAGCCGCCCTTTGCCATGATTGATACCGGCGGCAGCGCAAACAGGACAATAAATGTCAATCTTCATTCAATGGACGACTCCTTTCGGTCTTTGGCACCTCTCCCGTCTCTCGCAACTGCGAGGCAACATATAGCCGGTTTGGACGCATCCGCCCCGGCAAGCGTACTCCGGAGAGATACGCCGCAATTCTGGTAGCCAGCTGTGGAGTCGAACCACTATCCTGCGGGTCAAAGCCGCCCGCTCTGCCATTGAGCTATCTGGCCGTTTATGTGCGCTTCCCGCTTAATTGTCACACATCTGTCCATCGCCGTAGCCAAATCCAATATGGTCGGGAGCCGAAGCCTTTCAGCGGCAAATGCAGTTTTCAGCGGGATAGCGCTTTGCGGTAAGGCCACCTAGGATACAGCGTCGCAATGCCGCTGGGCCGAACCACTGTGGCGGATTCCGTCTCTACACGTTCCGCCGGGCGCAGCCGCTTTCTATGTGTCGGCACACAGAGGCTGTCTTTCCAGCGTCAGCCTCGTGTACTTTGAGGCAGCTTACTTTGCCGCATGGAGGGCGCGCCCCTCCTGCCCTGATTGTGGGCTGCATCGTGCTGCGGCATATATTGAGCGGGTAAGGATTTGCACCTCACATGGCATCTTTTCCGCTTCGTGTGCGCACACTCTACGGGGTTCTCATACCTGAACCACTCGCGTCTACCTGTTCCGCCACCGCTCAGTCGTTATCTGCTCCACGTGTCGGCTTCGATTGCGAAACTCTGGAGCAGGTTAACGTGAAGGGAGTCCCCCGGCAGGAAACGTACAAGAGAGGCTCTCCTTTCCGTTTAATATCTGCTTACTAGATGCCCTGCCGGGGAAGTGGGTTGTCCTTTGGGCCGTGGTTGGTCATAGCCCAAAAGGCGAGAAAAATTGGATAATTATGTTTACCCAAATATATTATACATCAATCGTTGTTAAGATAACAACCTATATATCTATATGTGTCTAATGGATGTTATTCGAGATTTTAAAATGGCCGCTTAAATACTTCAACCTTGTTTCCCTCAAGTTGTTGGACATATTCGGCAAATAGGCTCCACGCATCAGGGACATCATCGTTGCGGTTTTTCCCCGCCATTGTGTAACTACAAAGGAAATTCAACATCCGCCTATATTCCTTGTCCTTTTTTATGACAGAATTATCCTTGAATAGCACACGATCCTTAATAAACGGACTATTTACTATTATCCGAGTTTCCTTATTTGAGGTAGTGTATTTCGTCGTGATTTTTGCAATTCCGCCAGCCTCTTTGACTTCTTTCTGCACTTTCTCCGCCACTTTCCCACCGGCGCTGTTACTTTCAAACTGTCCCATCTGAGCCTTGTGCTGAACGAGTTTCGAGACCAACCGAGCCTCTACAACCTCTGGATTGCTGTTGTCGCATACTACGTCTTCACAATAAAAGTCATTTCCGTACTGATAGCAAATTGGCATGACGCAGTAGTCAGTTCCCTTGTCTTTCGTATCGCAGACAAACAGGATTGCATCTGGTTTCCCATCAGGAAGCTCAAAATACCTGCGCAGCTCATCCTCATTGTAGAGCTGTCCTTCACGCTCAATGGGTTGAGTCATGTATAGTGCCCTCCAGGAAGCATCGTCCATAACATCTCTTTGATTGTGATAGAATGCCGTGGTAAACCCAAGCCCATACGGATAATCAAAATTACTCTCATCATTTTCATCCAAAGCGGGTAGGTGGATAAACTCTGCCAGCGGGTCTTCTGCATGGGCTAGTTCAAGTCGGTCAATGGGGTCATGCAACGTCCAAGGTGTTTGGACAAGAAGCTGGACACAATCTCCGATCATACGCTGCATGAGGTCTGTATAATACTGCTGCCAGAGCTTGTCCATGCGCTCTTTGCTCATTGCGGACTCGATATCAGGTACAAGGTCATCTGCTACCAGAAGATTCGAGGCGCGTACTTTGCCCGCGTTACCAGAGCCTATAGACGAAAACTCAAAGGTCTCAAACCGCTTTCGTTTTCCAAGATCAATTCGCATGTCTTGGGCGTTTGTTTTGCAAACTTGAACAGATGGAAAAATATCTTTCCACAAATACTCCCCTTTGGGGTCTAACATCCGCCCAACTTCTTCATAAGCCCCACGTAGGAATGAGTTTGAGTGCGAACCCATCAGAATACTTAAATCCGGATTCTTTAACCCCTCCATCACCATGAACATCAATTCAATGGTGGTCTTCCCGACGCCTGGGGGAGCCATAACACCCAAAATGCGTATCTTCCGTTCAGATAGCCGCTGCATAGCTTGAACAACCGGAAGCAACTGCTTTCTGCGTGGCATATAGAACTTTTTCTTCGGTTCTCTATCCCACTCAGCATATCTTATCGCCGCATCAAAATCATACGGCGCATCAAACAGCAGACTCCGCTTGTTCAACTCGAACATACGGAGGCTTTTTTGTTCTGCGGCGAATTTTGCAGACAGCCGACGTACCTCTTTGTTTTTCTCATGAGCCAGCTTAAAATCCTCTGGCTCCAACAATCTGATCGAATCAAATGCATCAAATAGCGCAGACGGGTCGGACAAATCCCTCTGAAATGCCCTCTCTACCAACTCCCGAATTTCCATGAAAAAAGTGCCTCCTATCCCTTAAGATAAAAGGCACTTGGCACTGTTCGCTCCATTTGGAGAGGCACTTGGCACTATATACGCCCGCCCTGTGGCGGGGTGCAATATTTAATCTCCACCAGCCTTAAAATTATATACTGGCTTGATGATTTTCAAAATTTTAACTGTTGGCTCTATATTCTCCGTGATTGCTTCCATACTCTTGTAAGCCATCGGGCATTCATCAAGCGTTTCCTGATTGACTGATGTGGTATAAATTCCACTCATCTGCTTCTCAAATTCTGCAACGGTAAACCTCTCTTTAGCCTTCGCCCGGCTCATTAAGCGTCCAGCACCATGCGGAGCGGAACAATTCCAATCTTCATCTCCTTTGCCAATTCCGATAATGCTTCCGTCCCTCATGTTAATAGGTATAAGCAAAACCTCACCGCTTTTGGCAGATACAGCACCCTTACGAAGTATCATGCTGTCAGTGTCAATGTAATTGTGAATTGTCGTAAACTGATCTTCAACATGAACTCCCATTCCAGACACGATCCCGTCTATCATAGCCTGCCTGTTAATTTCAGCAAACCTTTGGACTATTTTCATGTCGTGAATGTAGTCATCAAATAAAGCCCCGTCAACATAGGCAAGCGTCTTAGGAATATCGCATTTATATTCAGACTTGTATCTTTTGATTTCCTGTTGGATTTCTCTCTGTCTACCAGCAGCTTTTAATTCTTCTATTAGTTTTTCAAGGCCATCGTTTTTGTCGGATAATTTTTTGTATCCAGCCTCTTGATAATACTTTGCAACTTCCAATCCCAAGTGCCTACTGCCAGAATGAACTACGATGTAGAGTCGCCCTTGTTCATCCCGGTCAACTTCGATGAAGTGGTTGCCGCCGCCCAATGTCCCGACGCTTTTTTTCGCTCTTTCTAAGTCAACTTTATCCGCACAGCGCAAAGCCGATAAATCTACTCGGTCAAAATACCTGTGTGCATTGTACCTTATTTCAAACCCTGCCGGTATTTTCTCTCGAATAACATTGTCAAGCCGTTCCATATCAAGATTGGATTCTTTGATTTTAGCGGTTTCCATTCCGCAGCCAATGTCAACCCCGACAAGGTTTGGCACAACCTTATCCTTGATTGTCATTGTAGTCCCAACAGTACATCCAGCTCCAGCATGAATATCAGGCATCAGTCTAATTCTACTTCCAGTGCAAAACTCTTGATCGCACAATTCCTTAACCTGTGCAATGGAAGCATCGTCAACAACATCTGTAAAAATCTTAGCGGTATTATATTCCCCTGCAACTTCTCTCATTTTACCTCCTATACATCCACCTTATTCCAATTCGCCAACACCGCCAGCATGTGAAGCCCTATCTTCTCCGGGTCATACTTGTTTGCCGAACATATCATCCGTAAGCCATCCGGGGTGAGCAGTCGCCCTTCTTCCTTATCCCGGATCATCTTCATGTATTCCTCGTACTGCTTGTTCGTCAGTTTGTGCATATCATCAATCCTCCGCCGGTTCTGGCCACGGCATCCAGTGAGTAACTATCATTCCTCTAAATACGGAATTTATTGGACTCCATTCCTCAAACATTTTATCTTGAAACTGCTAGGCTTCATATTCTTTTAAGTATCTGTAATTAGAAAAAACCTTCTTCTTGCCAGCCCATCTTACCGTCACCATCACCGGCTCCATATCCGGCGGCATCCTATCAGTGCATTTGATCCAGTCCATCATATCCGCCTTTTTTGTGTAGAATTTTTGGTATTTGCTCTTAAAAGCTTTTTTCATTATACCCCTGATTAAATTTGTTTTTCCTAAACTTTCTGCTGTATGTTTCTGCTCTAGACTCTTCCCAGATATTTTTAAACATAATTTGTGAAGTTTCTATTAATCCGTAGACATTAATAATATCATTTTGCTCTCCAACCTTCATAGTCTGTATTATCTTGTCAATTTTCATCAGCACGGCACTTTGCGCCGAATTGCCCGGGCTAAAATACATGGCAATAAAGCACCTTGTTTTTTTTGCTTCTTCAATGTCTCCTTTCGAGTAGCTTTCAATAAAATTCTGTAAAAACCCTGTCAAAGTTTCCATGTTTTTAATTCGTTTATCAGTTATCGTTCTGACATATAATTCTCTCTTTGTGTGCGCAAAAGATAAGATGGAAATGGAAATAGATATTATTGCAATTGTAATTGCAACTATAGATTCTATCATCATAGTACCACTCTCCCGACCATATCTTCCTTGCAATCTTAGAAGGTGTGTGCTATATTATCCTTGTCAACACGCCTCTGGTGTGTTCTCATTCAGATCGCCGCTTCCTTTTGACCGAGGGCGGCGGTCTTTTTGTTTTTCGTACCAATATGTCTTACTCACTCCAAGCCGCCCACAAGCGGCTCTGACCGTTTCTCCATCAAGCAAAACGCACTTCACATCTTTCTCTGGCCTGCCGAACTTCACGCCCTTCGCCTTCGCTGCCGCTATCCCCTCCATCTGCCTCTGCTTGATATTGACCCTCTCATTCTCCGCCACAAAGGAAAGTACCTGCAACACAATATCACTCAAAAATGTCCCCAACAGATCTTTCCCTCTGCGTGTGTCCAGCAGGGGCATATCCAGCACCACAATGTCTATACCTTTCTCTTTAGTCAGCACTCGCCATTGTTCCAAAATTTCGTCGTAGTTTCTGCCGAGACGGTCTATGCTCTTTACATAGAGCAGATCGTCCTTTTTTAATTTTTCGAGCATTTTTTGATACTCAGGTCTGTCAAAATCTTTCCCGCTCCGCTTATCAGCAAATACTTCATCCGCATCAATGCCCTTGATGGCCTCCCACTGTCTGTCAAGGTTTTGGTCTTTTGTAGACACTCGGATATAAGCATATTTCATTTCTTCCTTTCCCTCCCCTCTATCACAATTTGCTTGCTCGGCCTTGCCCCAGGCTTTCGGTTGGGCTGTATCGTTATCTCATACTCTAAAATCTCGCAAATCTGATAAAGCGTATCAACCGTGATATTTCCACGCTTTAGCATCTGACTAATCGCATTTTGCTTTACTCCCAACTTATCAGCAAGCCACCCCTTCGTCTTTCCCTCTTGTTTAAGTAAAGCCTCGATGGCCTCTTTCTGTGTCATCTTTCCGTCACCTCACTTTATCGTGATTATACACTTTAGAGTGAAGCGTGTCAAGCCTTTTTTCTGAAAAATTTACTGACAGCACTAACTTATCTACCTTATTCCGGCGGATATCCCCCGCCGGTGTACCTAGCTCGGCTTAGATCGCGTCCGAAAAGGTAGGATTAAGCGGACACACGGACGAACAGAAAATAAATCACCAAAAAGTGAAAATAGGCATTGACATAATCACTCAAGGATGATATATTATAATCACAGCAAGGGAAACCGCGCTGAATCTACCGGGCAGGAGGTACACGAAATGGAGACTGATAGCATGACCCAGACCGAGTTAGCATCTTACCTTGAAACCCTGGCGAAACTGGTAGAGGCCACAGCCAAAGACCCGCAGGATGCGGCCCGCATCATCCGGGAAGCCATTCCCAAGCAGTAAAAGAATAGGCTCCCCGCAGCCGTCGAAAGCACAGGGAGCCTAAAGCACAACACGGGGCGGCATGGCCTGCCACATGTCGCCCCCACTATAGCACAATCGGCAGGGAAAAGCAAGGCCGCAGGCCGGGAGGTAAAGAAAATGGAAAGCCACGAGACCTATATAGCAGCGCTCCGCTGGTTTGGCTGGAAAGACGCCAAGGCCCGCCAGATCGTCAGAGATCGCGCTAGCGCCGGGACGCTAGATGAGATAGATCATCTTGTAAGGCAGTATAGATTGCACGCAAAATAAAAACCCCGGCCACCGCTTGCAACAGTGACCAGGGCGAACCCCCAGCAGAAGAACCACCAACCACCAGGGCACGCCCAGTATACCACGGGCGGCCCTCCATGACAAGGAGGAAAACAGAATGGAAATGATGCACATCAGCAAAGCGGACTTTGACCGAATCGGAGCCGATTATAAGGGCGTTTATATGGACTATCAGGGAACGCATCCACAGCGCAAAGGCCGTCGGGTTGCGTTTCTCCCCGGCCACGGTACAACGCTCTACACTGAGGGCATCCACTTTGTCGTTGATGATGATTGCACACACTTGCCCGTCCTTTGCAAGGAAAACGCAGAGGAGGGCGCGGCTTATCAATTCGGCGGCAGTATCCTGTATGTCCATCGTATTTACCGAATCGGCGAGGAATACGCGAACGATAACAGCTTGCTATATCTCGATCGCGTAGAAACCAGTATAGGAGATTTTGCACTCCCTGGAAGTGACACAATCAGCACAAGCAAGAACTGGAAAATTTACAACGTGGCGCGGGCTTGACCCGCCCACCGGAGAATGGAGGAAATGACAATGGAGATCATCAAACGCAGCACCACGCCGCAGGGCGTTAAAATCCAGCTTGAGCATTGGCCGGAATACGGCTTTTACATGATCGGCGCATATCCGCCCGCCCGATTCGGCAACTACTGGGTAAAGCCTGGCGAGGCGTTCCGACTTTCCGTCAATACGGACAACCCAGAAGCCGACTTTTCCGCACTGGAAACCGGGGAAAAATCCCTTGAAGATACGGGCCCACAATACTACGACGGCAACCGTGCCCGGCGCTATATGGGGCTGGAGGAGGTGACCCCCGCTTGATTATCCTGTTTATTATCCTCCTCCCGCTTATGGTGATTTGGGAGCTTGCCAAAAAATCTTGACTGCCCCGAACGGGCGAGATACAATCAATAAGAGGTGCTATACATGAGATTGTCCCCAGATATGATCCAGCGCGTTGAGGATATAGCCGCCAGCGCGTTATATAACTATGAGGCCGTGGGCGTCCGCGTCCAGGATGTCCCGTTTTCTCCCGGCACTATGTCCCACCGCTCCCATATCTGGGACAACGGAGACGATACCGGCGAGGAGCTGCCCGGCGTGTCTGCTATGCGTTGGGACTCCATCAACGAGGCGCAACGACACGGCTACTATTACGGCAATCATGTGGCCGTAATCGCTGGCAACTCGTGGGACTATGGCGAGGACGCTGGGGAGATCGTCATACATGGCCCGATTGTAATTGAGATATTAGCATAATACTACTGCCCGCCCTTGGACGCCCTGGGGCGGGTTTTTTATGCCCTCCAAGCCTCAATCATTGTCGGCTATGTTCCTATACTCTCCGCCAGCTTTTCGCCGCTTGTGTACCGTCCTACGGCCTGCAAGCGGCATTTTTGCGTCCATGTCCAGCAGGGCGGACAAGCCCCAAAAGCAAATCCGCCGTAAAGGCCATTTACAAGTCCGTAGAGCGGTTTTGTCGTCTGGCAGTGTCTCTATATACTCCCGGCCACTAAAACGCCGCACAGCGGCCCACAGAACGCCCCGCAAGGCACAAAGCAACCCCGGCCCACTCCACCAGGAGCAAGCCGGGGTATTATTATTTGTTGCGGGCCAGAGATAGCACGGCGCAACGGGACTTGTCGGCGTCCCACCAGGCGCATATATTTTTTCTGCACTCCACCCCGCCTCTGTAGTCTGATGTTCCTAAAACCGCTTCAGGAGTTGATAGTAGCGCGTGGAGCTTCAAGGGACAGAATCGATAGTCGTTTTCCGTCTCTTGCTTTCCCTCCATAGTCGTTTGATAGTCGCTGGCCTCTCCACCATAGTCGCTGGCATAGTCGATAGTCGTTTCCATAGTCGTCACTCCTCCACCACCACAGACCCGGCGATCCGCTCTTCAAGCTGCTTTTGGTCGGTGATAGTCCCTAACGGGTTGTTGGGAGTAAGCACCACTTCGGACTTGTCCACAAGACCGTCATAGTTCTTTTGCCACCAAACCAAAGTGACAGGATTTAGTTTGCCGTCAGCCCCTAACATTTCACGATAGGCAGCACAAAAATTTTTAACTTTTTTAATGAGTTCGCCGTGTGCAGAACTGCGTGTAAGCCCATTTTCCCAATGATAAACGTCATCTTTAGAAATTCCCATAGCAAGGTATGTGACCTGATTTGTGACTTTAACATCATTCTCCATGCAATAGTTCACAAAGTCCCAAAACCTTTTCTCCAATGCGCCCACATCGGATTTATCCACAGGCCCCCACTTCAAGATAGTCGCAAGCACTCCAGCATATTTAGCATTGTCGCCGGGCTGAGTATGTACCCCGTTATCTCCAATCACAGGTGAGTTTCCACCACGGGGTTTCATCTTGCGCTTAACAAGTTCTTTCCTCTGCTCCATAGTCGTATCATTCTTGTTCAGAGTTGTCACCCTCCTCCACGACATCAAATCTATCATCATGTCTCCATCCATAGTTGTAAGGTTTGATAGCGTTGCAGATCAAGTCTTTGCAGATGTTCATAAAGTCTTTTACCTGTTGCTCCGTTAGTTTTCCGTCTCCCCATGATTGCGCGGATTGCAAGGCATCACATCCAGAACAAGACCCATACCACGCAAAAGTCATGAGGTAGTCTTCCGGGTCTGGTTGGTAGGAATTGAATGGGATCAGATAAATCAAAGTCCCCCGATAGTCGCCATCATCAATTTCGTGAACTCTGTCTATAAAAAGATTCTCATTGTCGAATCGGCTATCATCATTATAAATCTTATCAAAGGCAATCTTTACAAGGTCTACATAGCTACATTCATTCAGATCATCTCTTGAGGACAGTTCTGTTCTGAGCTTATCCTTGTTTTTATCCCAGAGTTCTTTCATGATTTTTAACATTTAATCACCTACCTTCGCAACTCCAAACCTCTCTCTCGCTCTCTTTGCCATGTTTTCCCGCTGTTCGTCCGATAGTTCCTTTGGCGCGCGGACTTTAATCCACTTCTTGGGGAAAGTATATTCCCTCATTCCTTCACCACTTCTAAGTAAAGTAATTTCTTTGTGTTTTTCGGCAAGTATATCTAAGCGGCGGATCAAGGCACGGTCCATCGTGTAACAGGAGGCAAGAAGCCCTTCCTGATTGTAGTTGTAGATAGTTTCCATCTCATATTTTGTCAAGTCCATCACTTATTACTCCAAAACAAAACCTTCATATAACTGTTTATCATTTTTAAATTTTATTATATCTCCCCATTAGATCATATATTGTGATATTCTATTTGTCAACCTCTAGTTCATGATTTTTTTTGATTGGCCGGTAATACTTCTCAATTGTGGCCCATCGTTCTCCACAAAATTTACATTTCCTGTGACGTTCTATTCTACCTCCCATAACCGTATGACTTCCATAAACAACTCCCTCTTTGCCGCAATTAGGGCAAATTCTAGCTGCTGTAATATTATCTAGCATCATCTACCTCCGCCAATGCGTTAAACTCGTCTCTGTTAAGCGGCTCCGTCGGTCTTTCCTGTGGTGCTAATCCTCGGACCCGCAACGCCGTTAAAATCGCATCTGTGTTAAGCCCCAAGAAAGTTGATAGCTGCCGCATGGAATACCCCTCTGCGCGTTTAGCCGCTACCCATTCCCACTGATCGTCAGAATACATATCTCCGGGGAAAGGATACCTACGCACGATTTTCCATCTCCATAAACTTCCGGCACATAGCCGCCACCTGGATGGCCTCGCAGGCGGCGTTGATGGCATGTATTTGTACAATCCCGATTTCTAGGGAAACAGGATTATTTTCAATGATCTTGTTAAAGATATCTCCCATATATCCCTTGATTTTGTCAAACTCAGTTCCTAGTTCAACCTGTTCCTCCAAAATCACCGCCCACCCCTCATGCGCTGAGTGAAACTGTGGAAGGCGCTCATTGGCTGCGGCAAGCTCAACAGCTACCAGCTCCCGGATCTGGTTCTCTACGGCGTTCATTGGTCGGCATCCTTCTTTCCAAAATAGTCTTTGAATGAATCTACGGCAATCTTATAAGTCCAAGCCGCTGTTTCCGCATTGTTATTCCGTATGCCCAGCTTTTGAATCTGTCCTTCGCATTTCTCGACGGCACATTCTCCGCATACATTGGCTATGCAGTCTTTATTGCACTTCATCCGCACCTCCAACGACCTCCTCATGCCGTCCTCCCTCCCCGTCATTAAACCACGGGCAGCTCCCTGTGTGGCTCTTGTTGTCGCATTTCTCGCACATGTCTTTCCCTTCCAGACAGTCATCTTTTCGGAATGCTGAACAGCTCATACAAATACACTCACGGCAGTGCTTATCATTTTCATTGTACATTGTTGCCCTCCCCGTCTCGAATTTTCTTCTTCATCTCTTTTGCAGCCCCTTCGCCCACGCCAAGAGCATACGAATAAATGAGCCAACAAACAAAACTCATCACCCAGCAGAAAACCAAAACAGGCATCGGTACTATAAACCATCCATTTGCTTTGACAATGGACAGGATGATGCCCAGGAAAAGGAGCAGTTTAATCATTGCTGCCCTCCCCGTCGTGGATGTTGCCAATGATCTTACTATACGGCACACGGTTAAAATCTACATACCGTCCATCATTGCTTTCCAAGGTGAATCCGGCTTCAAGTGGATCGTACTCCACCACAAAAGTTCTTTTTTCGTGTGGGTCAAACAGCCTGTCCCCCTCAAAAATCTTCTTCCCGTTCTTGTCGGTCAGCCCAGTATACTGACAAACCGTGGAGGGGTCTACATTGTATCGCCCCCCAGTGTCATCCGGGTCAACTGGCGGGACTTGGATATACCATGGCGAACAATCTCCCACTTGAATTGCGGAAGGGTATTTGACTAGATACCCTTCCACCCATGCACCATCACTCAGCCGCTTGGCTTTGAAAAGGATTTCTCTCATTGGGCACCTCCGATGATCTCGTCAAGGGTATATACATGACCCTTTTCAACAGACGGGAACAGATATCTGGTGATTACTTCTCTCTGAAAATATGTGCCGTCTACAATTTCCAGGAACTGCGTCAGGGCACCATCGCATTTTATTGCATTGATCTCCGGGAGCAAAACTTTGATAGCCTTCGCCCTCTCCACCTCCTGCTGGGTGAAGCGGGGCCTGCGGATGATGCAGTCGGGGTGGTTGATGGCTAAATAAATGACATCATCAACACATCGTTTATCATCATCAG
>ERZ791886.269-NODE-269-length-34548-cov-10.482910_pt1 | contig 34548 bp, 30 predicted proteins | sample MGYA00510158_ERZ791886 | MGnify/ENA primary metagenome ERZ791886 (study PRJEB30046, sample SAMN00792063) | human gut metagenome | study: EMG produced TPA metagenomics assembly of the A metagenome-wide association study of gut microbiota in type 2... | reverse complement strand
TTTTGCCTCCCTAAAAAATCTGAAATTTCTACTTGACTTTTATTAGCAGGTCTTTCCAATATTCCAGGCAACCGAGGTCTGATAATCTCTCCACATGGAGGCGTAGATCCCGTTCCGTGCCATCAACTCATCATGGGTACCCCGCTCTGATACAGTCCCCTGTTCCAACACTAAAATCTCGTCGGCATTCTGAATGGTGGGAAGCCGGTGGGCGATCATTAGGACGGTTTTTCCTTTGGTCAGACGCTCAAATGCCATCTGAATTTTGTGTTCGTTCTCGGGATCAGCGAAAGCGGTCGCCTCGTCCAGCAGAACGATGGGGGCATCCTTGAGGATGGCCCGTGCAAGAGCGATGCGCTGTTGTTCTCCCCCGGAGAGATAGACACCCTTGGTTCCCAGCACCGTGTCCACACCCTTTGGTAGCTTTTCCAGAATATCATCGCACTGGGCAGACCGGAGTGCCTCCAGCACCTGTTCTCTGGTTGCATCCGGCCGGGAGGCGCGGACATTTTCAAGAATGCTGGCCTTCAGCAGCCGACTGTCCTGAAATACAAAGGCGATGCGATTCATCAGTTCATGCTTGGGAATTTGAGAAACCGGAACGCCTCCAATGCAGACCGCCCCCTCCTGCACATCCCAAAACCGGGGAATCAGGGCGGCGGCGGTAGTCTTTCCGCTGCCCGAGGCGCCCACCAGGGCTACGGTTTTCCCTTCCGGGACTTGGAACGACAGGTGAGAGAGTGCGGGCGCTTTGCCGCCCGGATAGGTAAAGGTCACATCCCGGAACTCCACACCATTCCGATCTGGTATCCGTGTAAGCGCGTCCTCCACCACGGAAGCCTCTGCCAACAGGGAGTCAACCCGTCTCACTGCTTCCTGCGCCATCATACGGTATGTGCCGGAAAACAGGATTTTATTGAGGATGCCGGCGCTGCCGGAAGTAAACAGGATGTAGAAAATCAAATCCAGCAGAAACTCGCTGTACTGTTCCGGGCCAATCAGGAGGATACCTGCCGGAATCAGCACAGCAAAGGAGGCGTTGATGATGACATTAAAGGCCACCATCGGCCCCTGGCAGGAGAGCGCGTATTCCGTTACATTATCCTTGTAATACATGATAGCGGCATAAAAACTCTTAAAGGAGTAGATCGTCTGCTGGAATACCTTGACTACCGGAATACCGCGTACATACTCCACCGCTTCATTGTTCATCTGTTCCGAAGCGTCCTGGTATTTCCGCATGTAGGACATGGATTTCTCACTGGTCATCAGCATCTGTACCATAAACCCCGCAACCAGCAAAAGAATAGACAGGCCACCTAATCTCCAATCAAAAAACAGAAGCATGACCAGCATCGTCACAGCAGTCACGGCTGATCCAGCCATATCTGGAAGCTGGTGCGCCAGAAAGTTTTCCGTCTGCGCCGTGTTCTCATTGATGATTTTCCGAAGTTTGCCGCTGCTGTTCTGCGAAAAAAAACCCAATGGGAGCGAAGCCAGATGATGCAGGATTTGGGACTGCATATTTTTTGCTGTGTGGAACGCCCCCAAGTGGGAAAATAAAAGCGCCAGCGAATAGAGAAGAAAACCTCCTACGGCCAGACCCAGCGCGGCCCAGCCATAAAGAGTCATCGCCTCCACATCCACCGTGCTCAAGTCCGGCAGGGCCGCCAGCACATCCCGCAGAACCAGCCAAATACACAAAAAGGGACACAGCATAAGCACGGAGCTGAGTCCGGATAAAATACAAGCCACCACTGTCATCCAGCGGTAACGCCCCCCAAACTCCAAAAGTCTGGAGATCCCTGTTTTTTTCTTCTGGGTCATCACACCATCTCCTTGTCCATTAAAGGTTTGCATCAACTAACCAAATGATACTGTCCACCTGTAAAAAGTGCAATCGCTTCAGCCAAAGTCTGGAACATTCCGAAACAGATTTGGCCGATTGCAAAAAAAGCACGCCGCAATCGCGGCGTGCTTCCAGATGGTATTCTGTTTTACTGACTCCAGAATTGGCGGCGGAACTCATTGGGTGTGACGCCCGTTTTCTGATGAAACGCGGCGGAGAAGCTGCTTTGCCGCTCATACCCAACCAGGGCCGCAATCTCACTGATCTTTTTTCCGCGGTCGGCCAGCAATTCTTTCGCCCGGTCGATCCGGCAGGCCAGGATAAACTCATAAATCGTGGTGCCGTAAAGCATACGGAACAGATAGGTCAGTTTCGACTTGCTCATATAGCACATCTGGGCCAGACGCTGGAGATCCACTTGGGCGGAGTAATTCTGAAGCAGGAAATGCTTGAGGCTTTGCAACGCCTCCTGATCCTTTGCGGATATACAGGCGGCAGCCGGGGTGGATAAAGTCAGGTCATTCCACTCCAGAAGGGCGGCGAGCAGGTCGAACACCTTTGCCTCATAACGAAGGCCCGCGGTCCCTGCCTGCGGCAGATAGGCCGCCATCTGGTGGAGAAGACCTTCCACCTCGGGGAGCGACACCGTTCCATCCAGCGCACAGGCCGCTTTCTGCACCTGCGTGGCGTCCTGCCCCATCAGCGCGGGGAGCTGTTGTTCATAGAACTCCGGCATCAGGCCGATCCCAATGCTTCGGACTGGAGTGTTTTTGGGGATCGTATGCCCAAAGGTCCCCTCCTCCAAAAAGTAGCCCACCAGATTTTCCGGGTTGGTGCAGGGCTTTGTCAGCGCAGGCTCCGCGCTGCCCGGAGAACTGACCGCAACTGTCAGCGCAGCGGGGTGGTGGTAGCGAAAGGACATATCCTGATGAAACACCACATCGTAAATAGTTAACGAGCAGACAGCGTTGATGGGATAGGTCCACAGATAGCCCTCACCAATCTCTGGTTCCGGGACAAAGGTGAAGCCCACCCCGTTTTTTTCCTCCTGCCCCTTCCGGGCTGGCTTCAACCCCAACTGGGGCAGGTGGGAAAGACATAATTGCTCAAATCCTGTACGCACCGGCAACACCTCCTTTTTTGCTATCGGCCAAATGTTTTTCGCAATCGGCCAAATGAACAGGCAACCCCTTGTTTTCATGAATGAAGACATTATAATTTTATTGGATGGTTAGCGTCGTCTAACTGATAATAACACACAAACGAGAAAAAAGCAAGGGAGGGCAATATGCGTTGAAAAGACTGGTTCATTCGTTCACAGCAAGAAAAATCATGGAACTTCTGCTGACCTTGCTGATTGTGACCTTTCTCTCTTTTTTACTGGTAAAGCTCTCTCCGGTGGATGCGGCGGAAGCCTATGCCCGGAGAACTTTTATGTTATACACGCCGGAGCAGCTTGACGAGCTGCGAGAGGAGATGGGACTCAATCAGCCGCTTCTGGTCCAGTACGGAACATGGGTGGGGGATGCGCTCCACCTTGACTTTGGGACCTCACTGGTCAACGGACGCTCTGTTTTAGGCGAGGTTTCCTGCGCAATGGGCGTCACATTGAGCATTGTATTGATGGCTGCGGTTATTGAAGCGGCCGGTATTCTTCTGGTCGGGAGCCTGTGCTACTGGTGCAGGCGGAAATGGGCGCACCTGCTTTTGGTTTTTGTGTGCATCGTGGGCGTATCCATCCCTCCATTCTTCCTTGCCAGTTCCTTTCTCGATGTGTTTGCAGTCCGTTTCGGGTGGATCTCCGTGGCCTCCAGTACGGGGCTGATGCGGTATTTGCCCGCGGCCATCTGCCTGGCCGTGGGTGGGATCGCCCTCTACTCTCAACTTCTCTCCAAAAATATTGAGCGGGAGATGAACGAGGATTACGCGGTGTACGCCCGCTGCCGGGGGCTTTCCGACATGAGGATTCTGTGGACCCATGCGTTGCCCCATGCGCTGGCCGGCCTGGCACCCAGTTTTTTGCAGATGGTCGGTATCTCTCTGGCTGGCTCCGCCATTGTAGAAAAAATCTTTTCCCTGCCCGGCCTTGGGTATTCCATCGTGGACAGCGTACTCTACCGGGACACGCCTATGATACATGCCACGATCCTGTTTCTGGCCTTCTTTCTGGTGATCTGCAACACGGTTTCCGACATTCTGCAGCGGATATTCCAGCGCGGCCATGCTGAGGGGGTGGTCCAATGAAAAAGTTACATATCCTTTTTTTAAGCATTTTGCCGGCTTTGGTGATCCTGTTCTGCTTTTTGGGTTTTCTGGCTGCTCCCAACGATCCAGAGGAGGTCGTGATTACACAGTCCTTTTTGGCCCCCTGTGCGGAATACCCGCTGGGAACTGACCAGTATGGCCGGTGCGTTCTCTCCCGCATCCTGTATGGCGGCTATACCACACTGGGCATCGTTCTGATGGGCTCCACCATTGTCATGACGGTCGGTATCCTGCTCGGTCTTCTGCTGGGACAGGGAAAAGCCGGACGCAATGTATTGTTTGAAAGTATTCTGAATGCTGTTACCGCCATTCCGCCCATCGCCTACCTCATTATTTTCATCAGCACCTGGGGCAACAGTGTTTCCACTATGGTGGTGGCTCTCACAGTCTCCCTTATCCTGCGGATGATCAAACTGGTAAAGACCAAGACGGAGCTGGAATACAGCAAGGCGTATGTCCTGTGCGCGATGGCCTCCGGCGCTTCCCGTTTTCGTATTCTGCTGGTCCACATTCTGCCAAATCTCATTCGGGATGCGTTCCGCTTCTCCTGCCTCTCTGCGGGAGAGATGATCCTCTCCATTTCCGGCTTCTCCTTTATTGGCCTGAGTTTGGGAGAAGGGGTCATCGACTGGGGCAGCATGGTGTCCGAAGGGCGGACCTCGTTTGGACTGGCGCCGGGGCTGGTACTCTATCCCATGCTGTTTATCTTTCTGTGTGTCCTGTCGTTCAACCTTCTGGGTCGCCAATTGGAGTCAGGAGGGCGAATTGATGCTTGAAGTAAAACATCTCACAATCCGCTCCAAGGAAGGCCGGCCTCTGGTGCGGGATATTTCCTTTACCCTCATCCCCGGAGAACCGCTGGGCCTGACCGGAGCCAGCGGTTCGGGAAAGACCACGATCATCAAAGCGGTCATGGGGATTCTGCCTTATGGCTGCACCATTGAGGAGGGCGAGATTCTACTGGATGGGCAGTCTCTGGAGCGGTTGTCCGCCCGAAAGCGGCGGGAGTACTGCGGGACGGTGCTTGGCTTTATCCCACAAAGTCCGATGACCGCCTTTGATCCTCACATGAAAATTGGCGCACAGATGGTGCAAACCTTCCGCCTCCGCCTGAATTTACAGAAAGACAAGGCGATGACGCTGGCTCGGGAACAACTGCTGGCCGTCAACCTGGAAGATGTGGAACGAATTTTGGACGCCTTTCCCGGCCAACTCTCCGGTGGAATGCTCCAGCGGGTGGCTATGGCCTGTCTTGGTGGGCTTGCCCCACGCTATATCCTTGCGGATGAGCCTACCTCGGCTTTAGACGAAGAGAACCGGGATCATTTACTCACACTGCTGCGGGAGACCTACTGTTCTGCCGGCATCCTGTTCGTATCACATGATGTATCGGCTTTGAAAATGCTCTGCCGGGAGACAATGATTTTAGAGCAGGGCGCCATGATTGAGCGGCAGAACACTGAAGCGTTGTTTGCCCATCCGCAACAGGCGTGGACGCAGGCGTTTGTTCATGCCGCAGAAACCCGGAAAGGAGGAGATTGGTCATGGAAGGCTTTGTAGTGGATCAAGTGTCCAAAACTTATATGGACGAAAAACATCAGCCATTTCAGGTCCTTCATAATGTGTCTTTCTCCTGGTCCGCTGGAGAAAATATTGCTGTTCTGGGAGAGAGCGGCAGCGGAAAAAGCACCTTGGCGCGACTTCTGATTGGTATTGAGAAACCGAGTAGCGGGACTATTACATGGAACAGGGAAGATATTACTCGCTGGAACACATCCACATGGCGGGAAAAACGGAGGTATATCCAAGCGGTTTTTCAAGATGCTTCCGGGACACTTAACCCGGCCCGCTCGGTCTACCACAATGTGGAGGAGGCTCTACGCAACCTGACGAAACTGGACAAGCAACAAAGACGAGCAAGGATTGGCGAATTGATGGAGTTGACCCACATGGACTCCCACCTCCTTCAAGTTCCGGTCCGCCAACTATCCGGCGGTGAACAGCGTCGCCTTTCTCTGCTCCGGGCTCTCTCTATTCATCCACAATTCCTAGTGCTGGATGAAGTCACCAGCGGTCTGGATCTTCTTTCCGCTGATGCGGTGCTGCAGGTTCTGGAGCGTTACCACGAAGAATTTGGCTGTGCCTATCTGCTGATTACCCATGATCGGCAGACGGCGTATCGAATATCCAGCCGGATTCTCGAATTAAGTCACGGGGTATTCGTGCGGGAAGCAGTCCGCGCTGAATCCATATAATATCCAAAGAAAGGAACATAATCATGAAAAAGAAACTGCTTTCTCTGATTTCAGCGGCTCTCTGCCTTTGCATGGTGTTAAGTGCCTGCGGTGGGCCAGCCAGCAACGATCCGTCACCCTCCTCATCTGGAAGCCAGAGCGGAGACAACACCCAAGACAAAACCCTTACCATTGCAACTATGACTGAGACAACCTCTCTGTCTCCGCTTTATATGGGTGTTTATAACTACTCCATGTGCACTATGCTCTACGAAACCCTTTTGAAATACGAGGATGGAGAGGTCAAGGGCAATCTGGCTGAATCCTATTCTTTCAATGAGGACGGAACGGTGATGACGCTGACGCTCCGCCAGGGAATTACCTTCCATGATGGCACCCCCTTTAACGCTGAGGCTGTGAAAAAGAATCTGGATTTCATGCACAGTAACCCCCAGTATATGGCCTGCCCCGGTATTTACGACATTGAGAGCGTGGAGGTCGCAGACGAGTACACTGTCACCATCACCTATCCGCACCCCTACTACGGTTATGCCTATGATTTCTGCTGGCCGGATGTGGGCGGAATGCAGTCGCCCAATCAAATCGTGGAAGGTGATTTCCAGACAGTTCAAGGGTATGTTGGTACTGGCCCTTACATTTATGAAGAATATGTGCCTGGCGAATATACCCGTTTTGTCCGCAATGAGAATTACTGGGGTGAGGAACCCTATTTCGATGAGATTATCGCCCGGTATATTCCCGATTCCACTTCCCGCCTGCAGGCGCTCCAGACCGGTGAAATTGATTTGGTTTACGGCAGTTCCATGATTTCTTATCAGGACTACCAGCAGGCTACATCTCTGGATGGAGTTGCGGGGGCTATTGCGGAAAAGGATACCCGCGCCCGTGATATTACCCTCAACGCCTCCAGCGGCCCTCTGGTAGATGCAAAAGTCCGCCAGGCGGTGTCCCACGCTATCAACAAGGAAGAGTTTTCCGAGGGCCTGACCTACGGCTATGAGCAGGTCGCGGAGATGCCTTTCCCGGAGGGGACGCCCTACACCGACATTGAACTGACGGAAACTTACCCCTACGATCCCGAAAAAGCGGCCGCCCTTCTGGATGAAGCTGGCTGGGTAATGAATGAGGAGACCGGTATTCGAGAAAAAGACGGTGAAACGCTCAACCTGACCTTTATTTATGATACAGCGCAGGACGCTCTCGTTTCTTCCTATGCCACCCTGCTCAAGAGCCAGCTGGAGAAGGTCGGCATCGGCCTGGAACTCAAGGGCAGCGAGAAGATGGAGTGGTACGCCGAAATGATGGCCGGCAACTTTGACATTACCTATTGGATTGGCGAGTACGAGTTTTCCTCTCCCCATTGCTTCTTTGGCGCCATGCCCTCCATGACCCCACACACTTTCTCTCTGAGTCAGGTGGACGGTTCCCAGGAGTTTTTTGACGCTATTACCGCCGTTAAGCAGACGGACGATCCCACCGAGGTTCAGGAGCTCTACAACTACCTTATCAACTATGATTTGGGCAATGTGATCGACATTCCTTTGACATACTACAAAGACCTGATCCTCTACAACACCGACAAGATTGCCGGTTACGAATTTAGCGATGTGCCTGCCTTCTTTGATGTGAGTGGATTACAGCCAGTTGCTTAAAACAAATTAACTTTTGATGAAAGCAAGGCCCAATGCAGATGGAAAATCTACATTGGGTCTTTGCTATTTGGCAGAATTTGTTGCTGAAATGGCAAACAACAAAGTTGGCCAAAATCTCCGTTTCAAATTGTAGTATTAGTAGAGGGAGAATATGAGGGAAGGGTTACGGTAGCAAGCACAGCCAGTGAGTACCCACTGGCGGATTTTCGGTTTAGGGGGACCCCTGCCCCTAAACACAAAAATGCTTGCTGGGATAGTCCCAGACCCTTATGAGAACGGAGGCGGCGTGGCATGGCAAATCGAAAGCGGAATATCCAGATGAAATTCTGGATCACAGAGGAGGAAAAGTAATTTTTTATCCTTGCGGCTTCCAAATTACTTTCCCCGTCCTTGGGCAGATCTGTATCATCGTCATTTTCCGTTCCTTTGCAAGCTGCTGAGCCGATTTGATTCCAGCATCGACCTGCAGCTCATCATATACGGCCACCATACAATCGGTGTTCTTTATCATATAGGCGGTGCGCTCCCTGTACCCCTGCGCTCCCACAACCTTGCTGCCCATCACAAACTCATCGCAATTTTCTTTTAGATGGCGCAACCGTTCCTGGCTTTTGGGGTCCCATCGCTCATCATGGCCCGGGAACGGGCAGACCAGCACGATTTCCAGTTCACTATACTCTTCCCGCCGGCGCATCTCCAACAGGATCTCTCCAGCCCACAAATCAACGCCAAGAGCCCCGCCAACATAGAATCGACGCACTCCACTTTGATACAACGCAGCAAATGAGTCGTGCAGCCGCTTCTTCAGGCGTTTGCATGAGGTCATATATTCCTGATACTTGAATTTGAATCGCGTGGGCCGCTGACCGATCACAGCACATGAATAAAGCTTTGACATCTCATCTCCTCCATCTTTTTTTCATATATTGTTCATTATACTTGCCATAGACGAGTAAGTTCAACCATGGCCGCTTAATTTTTCGTGTCATAGCGGATAAAATATAGCTATGGCATGGAGGGTTGCGAATGGGAGAACTTTTGAAAGAGATGGGCCAGAGAATTCTGGACCGCCGCAAACAACTGAACATGACACAAGAGGCGCTGGCGAAAAAAGCTCATGTCACGCCGCAAACCATTTCTACAGCGGAATTGGGAACAAAGGCGATGCGGCCGGAAACTATGCTGAACATCTGCGATGCGCTCGGTATAAGTGCAGACTACCTGCTTCGCGGCCAGGTTGTAGAAAGCGATGTACGCCTGCTCAACCAGACGGTATCGTCTCTGACCTCCTGCCAGTACCGGCATTTAGAAAATATTATTGACAACTTTATCGCGGCGATACAAGAAGGAAAAGAGGTATGAGTTATAGCGGCCTGGCCGCTCTCATACCTCTTTTTTGATCATCGCCCCTGGCGAAAAGCCTCCATTGTACTGGAGATCAGACCAAGGATCGCAGCATCTGCCTCCGATGCCTCTCCCAGCTCTGGCGCATATTCCGGCTCCGGCGTCCGCTCCTGCGGCGACGGGGCCGTTGTTGTTTCTGCAGCCGGGCAGGCGACGGGGGCGCCAGCAGGCTTTTCAGAGTCCCTTGCCTCCTGGCGCAAGATCTCCCGCACAATGGCTTCAATGGCGGCCCGGTCTATGGGCGGAGCTGCCGCCCTTACCGGCTGAGGATCATCTGCAAAGTGAGTATTGTAGAAAACGACTGCATTGGCGATATACTGTGCTTTCCCGTGGTCAGGCTGCTTTTCCAGCAGTTCGACAGTTGCCAGATGGATCGGGTCACTGATATTGAACCGCAGGGAAAACCGCCCTCGTTCTTTCTTAACAGCCATAGCCGTCACCTGCCCACAGCCTCAAGGCGGTACAGATACTCATAGCCGGCTGCATTGGCATTGATATTCGAGACGAACAGAGGCTTTCCCACTTTTCCGGATGCCTCAATTTGACGACGCAACAGGATGGCGCCGCCGCCCACAAACACCACCGTGCAGTAGCGCAAGTCCAGCATCCGCTCCCGCAGGGTGCTGAACAGGTCGTTGACGAACTCCTGTGCCAGCTGCTCCACCAGCCGGACCACCGACGGCGGGTACTGGGTCTGCTTGCCGGTGAGAATGGCGTCCACATCCCCCTCATCCAGCAGCAGATCCAATTCCGCATTGCCCCTGGACCTGATCTTATTGTAAAGCAGGATCACGCCGTTTTCCAGCGAATCGCAGGAGCTGAGGTCAGCTTTTCCATTTTTCATCAGCAGGTAATCTGCTGTGAACCCGCCAATGTCCAGGACCACCGCCTTGGACTCCGCCATCAGTGTGTGGAGCATGGTGGCTGCCGCCGCGTATGCCTGGGGATAGCAGGCCACGTCATCAATACTGATGGCATAGTGCTTGTCCCGGTACTGGAATTCTACGATCCCTTTCTTTTGGAAATAGGCAGTGAACTTTTCCGCCTGGGCGCCGAAATGGGCCGGCGGCAACCCTACCGGCAGCTGGATGTGGTACAGTTCTTTCTCATCAACGCCGCGGGCCGTCAATTCCTCCGCAATCGCAATCAAGGTGAGGATAAAGAAGCGGTCATCCACTGTTTTATCTTTGCGGTAGGGAATGCGTTCATTGGAGAGCGTATAGTAGTTGCCGCAGTATTGCAGGCTCGGCCCGAACGGCCGGGTCATACTCTGCTGCAGGCCGGAAACGAACGGAGTGCAGTGAACTGTCTTAATTTGTTTATTGCCATGATCGACACCAATCAACATAGGTGAATGCCTCCTTTTTTGCTTTATACATATCCTTTACGCCTGGATGACGCCTTTCTCAACAGGATGGCATATTTTTTGAAGCCTATTTTTTGTGTGGGCCACAGCTACCGCTTCACACCAAAATAGCAGAAGAGCGCCGCCGACAAGCTGGGCGCAATGGATGACGCCGACTTTGAAGCGCGGCAGTTTCATTTATTGCTGCAATTATTGGAATTTTCTTTACATTCAAGAGAAAATGAAATAATAAAACAGGAGTGTTTCCAAAATGAAGAAAAAGATAATCGGTATTATTGTTGCGTCAGCGATTGTGCTGGGACTGAGCCTCGTAATTTACAATCAGATTATTCCTGACGAATATGTGCCTGCTGATGATGAAATAGCCCTGCATATACAATTAGAAACAGGAGAAGATATTGGATTACTGGTCTATGATTATTGTGCAGACAGTCACGAATACAGTGGAGGCATATCAAATGCGGATGGATCGTTAATCAAGCACGATTCTGATAACATTGTGGTGTGGAATAAAGAGGAGCTAAATAATCTCTCTGATACCTTTGAGTTGTCAATGCAATTCCGAATCATAACTGAATATGTCGCTCCCAATTATGAAAATATATATCCGGATGACATCACAAGGTATATGGAGCCAATCTCATGGCAAGCGCACTTTGGCGAATCATATTTCATTACCATCACTGGTGATAAGGCTAATGGATATAAAGCTGTATTGAACTAACTTTATCTGAGGATACAGCAAAGCAAGTCAAGCCAGTCAACGGTCACTTCATAGCGCACCATCGTTGACAGTCCTGCCCCCTTGCAGCAACTTTGTTTTACCTGTCTACAAGAACCCTCCTGATATTTCTCCCGCAAAGAGTACAGGCAACATACCACCTCTTGGATAGCTGTATTAGAGTATTAGATATGTCGTTAAGATTTTGATAATTGTTTTAATTCCAATGGATAATAGTACGGAGCGGTAGCACTGCCACCCCTGATTGCCTGCCATCGAAGGCAGGCAGGGCTGCCAATGACGACGAGAACCAGCATTTAAGCGACATGGCTGGCAGTGATATTTGGAGAAAACAAAAAATACCGCCGGGCAGAAGGAAAATACCTCTGCCCGGCGGCGCTGCGTTTGTTACACGAAATCAGCGTACTGTTTAGGTATGTACGCTGTACTGGGCCTTTGCCAAGTCCTCTGCGCCATGCAGGATGATGCCGCCGCAAATCCCTCTGCCATGAGGCGTGTGTTCTTCAAAAAAGAAGCTGTACGGCTGGCCGTCATCATAAATAACGATCTTTTCCGTGCCGCGCCATTGGAAATGCCGATCCAGGACCTTTCCCAGTTTGCGCCGCAGGAGTGGCCGCCGGGCAACCTCATGGAGATTTTTCCTGCTGCGGAATTCATAGCGGCGCGTGATCGGTTCCGGGATAGAAAGCCGGCGCCACTCCGTACCATCCATAGTTTCTCCGGCTTCTGCAAAGGCATGGAATGGCGCGTAGGGAAGTCTCACATCTTCTTTCCAGCCATGCACCTTGCCGTTGCCATCATCCTGAAGCCAGGTGAACCGGATCTCCAGCATCTGCTTGCCATCCAGTCCCTGCGTCAACCGCAGGACAGCGAAGGAACCGCAGTCGTTGGAAATCAGCCGGCCTTGGGGCTGCTGCTCCAACTTCTGGAGTTCGCTGCGCAGGATGGCAAACCAGAAAGAGGATTTTCTCCCCCAGGACACCGTGCGAACCAACAAGAGTTCCTTGTCACACCGTACTTTTACCATTGTGCGGTCATTCATAAGATTCATCCTCCTTCTGCGGCGCTGCCGTGCGCATCGCCGCCTGTTCTACGAGGAAAACTGCCCCCGTATATTGCTCTTTATGGGAAGTCACCGCGGCGCCTCCCATAGAATCCAGATACTGCTGTCCATTCTTGGACTTGGAGATATACACATAGAATTGGCTGCCGACATACTGATCGCGGTCATAGCAGTCCTGATAACGCCTTGCCAACACAGCAACGGCGCCGATAGCCGCCGCTTTCTGTGTCACCAGGGAAACGGCCAGCTTCATTGCGGTTTCCGCCTCTTCATCGTTCAAGCCGGAAGTATAGATGCGCTCTAAAAACAGGATCAGCATTTCGGCCGCAGCTTGCTTTTTATCCTCCGGCTGTGCCTGAGCCAGATCTGCAAAGGAAAAATTAAAATCCGCAGGTCTTTGGAATCCCCCCTTTGTCAGCCGGATGCAGGCGCGGGCCACAATGTCCTCGCCTTTCCGAATCAAGATCATCTTTTTGTTCGAGTCAAAATTCGCCAGCAGGCAGTCCCTCTGGCTCCCGGTCCAGCAGGAAAGGCAGGTGCTGTGGGGCAGTTCGCCTAACCGCATCGTAAAGTAGAAATCGTCTGTTTCCTCCGCAGAGAACAGTCCCCGCTTCAATATAAGGTTGCGTTTCCATGCCGTCTCCTGCGTCTCGCTGATGGGATAGCGGATCTCCCGCTGCAGATCGCCGGCAAAATATTTCAGCGCATAGAATTGGCCCATCAATTCGGCCTGTACGATTCTTCTCAGGGACTCGGTAGCCTTGTCATTCCCCTGCAGGTAACTATACAGAGCACGCACCATCGCACTGCCGCCGCGTAGCAGGAAGTTCGTGACGGACTCCCTGTTCTGCTCCACAAATTCATCGGTAAAGGAAAGCCTCTGTTTCAGGTCAAGCCAATCCTGATCTACCGTCAAAACTGCGGAGCGAACCTGTCCCCAGTCCTTTTGCCCTGCAATCGCCGCCTCATTATTAAGCACAAAAATTGCGTCCGCCTCGGATTGAAGTTCCGGGATGAATACCTGCACCTGATCATACTTCTGGAGCAGCCGCATGGCTGTCCGCCGGGTCAGGCCGTGGATGTGTCCAAAGGTTCCCTGGTGCCACTCGCTGAACGGCCTTTCCAGCAGACAATGGGCAAGCTGCTCCAGCTCCTGATCCCCGATGTGCCGGCTGACCAGCCCATACTTTAGAAGTTGGCGAAGGGTGAGCAGCCGCCTGTCCACCGGGAGAGGCGTCAGCATGGAGTAGAGCCGGACATAGATTTCATCCTGCCGCCACAGCAGCCACATTTCCTCAAAGGTGTACTGCCGGCCATCTTCCAGCAGGTCGAAGTAGCTGCTGCCGCGCTCTACCGTATCGCACGCCTGCAAGTTCTTTGCCGAGAGGCTGTTGAGGTTGCAGTGTTCGCAGAATCTGTCCTCAAACAGCAGCGCATACCGTCCCAGAGAAAGAAACAACTCGTTGTTTTCGCTCACCAGATCCAGGAAATGCTTTTTCCCATGCTGCACCGCATAAGTGAGGATGGGGAATTGGTGGCGCCGGATGGCGCTGAAGTCCAGACGGAGCCTGCCGGAGTACAGGGCGTTGAGATAGCTCAGGTCATTACGCAGGATCTCCTGCCGCTGCTTCTTGTCCAACGGCGATGTGCGTGAGATAAACCAGTTGAGGTCATACTGCCCCGCATGATTTTCCAGCCACCGCTCGAAAAAGGTGTCGAGGTCTTCGGTGTCGTATTCAAAGGCGGCCAGCAGGCGGCGGAATTTCATCACATCGGACATCTCCACCCAGAGAAGGTCTTTGATCCGTTCCACATCCAGAGCCAGTGTCACCCCCTGCCGGTAGAGCAGCGTGAGGACCCGCTGAAGCGGCCGGTTCTGTTCCAGAAGTTCCAGTGCCTTGCGCTCATCATCGTGCCAGTTGAACAGATACGGGCCGAGAAACGGCTGCCGCATCATGTCCCTCTGGGCATCCGTCAATGTGGACAGTTCCTCCCGTTCCGTGGTCGGGAAGGCATTGAGGTTGTCGATGATGGCCTGTTCTTCTTCCTCATACTTGATAAACGGCAAATAATATTTCATGTAGTAAAACCGCATGGACGATGGAAGGTCCGTACCCGCCGCCGCCAGCACCTGCGCCTGCGGATACTGTGTCAGTTGCTCTCCGCAGGCCGCCGCTGACTGGATCATGCTTGTGATCGGATGGTCGTTCACTCCATCCCTACACAGCGCCTGGTATAGTGCTGCAAATTCCGGCGTCTGAACAAGTTCTTTCTGGATCTGCCCATTTTCCTTTCCGGCACGGAGCCTGTCCTGTAATTGATAAGTTTCCACCCGCTCACAGGTCTGGTCCAGAGCGTCCTCCGGGAATTTTCCCGTCAATCCCGGTTTCAGGCCGCTGTTTTCCATGCGGGTAAGCAGGGATAAGTGCTTTCGTGTGTTGGTCATGCCGCTTCACCTCCTACGATGGTCTGTACCAATGTCAAGATCTCTTTGCGCGGTCGGGGCTCGTACATCACAAGGCCACCGCACAGCTCAAAGAATTTTCGCATTTCCTCGGCCTCAAGGGTCTGGGCGCAGCCTGCCGGCCATTCCAGTAATTTCTCATAGACCATATTCAGTGCAGCTTTCCTGGTCTCGCTATAATAATATCCGCGCACGAACTGGAGCAGGGACTCCGCGCTGCCATCGTAACAACTTGCCAGCTTCTCCTGACGCTCCGTGACCTCCTGCTGTCGTTGGCGCTCTTTTTCCAGTGCTTTCTGTTCGGCTGCAGCTTTTCGCTCGGCCTCCATTTCTTCCTTGGAATAAATCTGTTCCTTTAGCCGCTCTGCCTCGTAGCCATTGCAGGCATTGCGGGCAAGCAGCTGCCGGAGCACAGACGCCAGCAACGGTTTGTCATAGATGCGCTGCACCTCCGGGGCTTTCAGGGCACAGAGGACAAATGAATCATAGCATTCCGGCTCCGTCTGGAAGAAGGAGGCATCGATCCAGTCATAAAGCTGACGATGCTGCTCCGCCGTGAGGAATGGACGGGCCATAGAGAAGCCATTGACCTCTTTGTGATAGTAGCTGTCCGCCTTGGCAAACTTCTGGTGGAAATAAAAGTCATTCCCAAAAATCTCACGCAGCTGTGAAAAGGTGTACTGGCTGAACAGCTTCTGAGCAAACTGGAAACATCTCCAGCTGGAGATCTTCAGCGCATACTCCGCCAAAAGTTCCACCGGATGGGATCGAGCCCCGTCCCGCTTATGCTGCTCAAAAAACTGCCACAAATCGAGCTCTTTCCGCTCTACCAGCAAAGCAAAGCTGCGAAGCGTATGCCAATGTCGCTTGTTAAAATACTCGATATACTTCGCGCCAGTCAGCGCCTGATACCGTGCAAGCCAGCGCCGCAGCGGGATCGCCGCACGGGAGCCAAGCATCTGTTCGGTGAACAGCTCCGCATACTCCCCCTTGCTCAGTCCTTTTGCCAGAACGTCGTATCGCGGATCGAACACATCAAAGCGATAGGAAAACTTCTTTTGGAGCTTCTGATTCATCCAGAGGATGGTGCGGGGGGCTGTGGGTTCAAGGGCTGGTTGGACAGCCTCCCAGAGATCTTGACAGCCCTCGTACTTGATCTCAAACTTCCGATAAAACCGGAACAGCCAGCCGATGTATGTATAGATCTCATCCGGCTGTTCCTCCGGGCTGTTCAAAAGCATCCGCACGCAGGCCGCCGCGATTTTTTCTGCCGCGATCCCTTTGGCCGAAAGCCGGCTCGGTATCCGGTCAGCCCACACCGCCAGGGAGTTTGCCAGCATGATCTCTTTCCTGCTGTAGCCGGCGGTATAGAGAACGGAAAATTCCCGGCTGTCAGGCTTCATATTCATGTGAGGCAGTTTCATCAGTGTCCGCAGCACCAGGTCGCTCTTGCCGCGATAGCGTTTTGCCTCTTCCGCATAGAAACGGATGAACCATTCCAACACGCCGAAATCCCACGCCAGAGAAATCGTCCGCCCTGGTCCAAGCAGCCTTATCAACTGTGGCCGCATGGCCTGATAGCCGGCCTCCGGGTCATCAAACAGGGAGAGCACAAACAGTACCTCCTCCGTCCTGACATATTCTGTGGCAGCCAATTTATCCAGCTGTGCACGGCGCTGTAGGGCGTCGGTTTCCAGCAGACAGAGTGCGCCTTGCAGGTAAACATCCGTCCCGGCAGTTTTGCGAAGCTTCTGGATAAAATTGTTTCGCTGGTTCCCCACAAACATTGTATCGGCCTGGCACCGGCGGGTGTAGCCCAGGGCCAGCGCCAGCGCACGCAGTACACGCATATCCGCACCGAGCTTTTCTTCGAAGCGTTCCAGCACTTCGCCGGGATAGCGCAGGTTAAAGGCCTCAAAATAGCCGGCAACATTCTGCTCTTCCTGCCAGATCTGTCTCGCTTCCAGCTGGCAGTAAAGGATTCTCGCCTCATCGTCCTGGGCTGTCTGTACGACCAGTTCAGCAAAGGCGTGGTACAGCGTAAGGTCGATGACCTTCTGGTAGGCGCTGTACGCCGGTATGATTCCTTGATTCACAAAATTTTCCTCCTTTTCCGTCACTTCGGCCAATGTCCGCCGGTAGAGTAATTCCATTCAATCGTCCCGTCTTCATAGATTTGCGGGCCGTGCGCGGTCAGGCTCCAGCCGTCGGACAGCCTTGTGAAATAGGCTACTGTTTCCCACGGGCAGCTACCCTCCACAAAACCAGTGCAGCGGTATTGTTTGTCATTGCGGTTGGTATAAATGCGATTGACAACAGGGACAAAATACTTTCTTTCCATATAGCGTTCCTCCAAAAAAGTATAGGGAGAGGGCCGCAGGCAGCCCTCTCCCATTGTCAAACTTTGATGGCCCAGCGTTTTAAGCCACACCGGCCATCCGGAAAAATTCCTCCGGCGTCAGCACCGGGATACCCAGTTCCCGCGCTTTGGACAGCTTACTGCCGGCTTTCTCACCGCAGACCAGGTAATTGGTCTTGCGGGTCACAGAACTGCCGGCCACCGCCCCCAGCGAGGCGATCAGGCTGTTCATCTCGTCACGGGTGTAGGGCTCAACCTTTCCGGTCACCACAATGGTCTTACCGGAAAAGGAGCTGTCCTGATTGACAGCCTGGTTGTCAGCCGCCGGTTTCTGAATGTTCATCATCATCTGCAATTCCTCCCAAATACAGAAATTTTCCTCATTGTTGAACCAATAGTGAATGTTATTGTGCAGCGTTTCCCCAAAGTCCGGGAGCTGACGGAAATCATAGCCGCCATAGACGGCATCCCGGAATTCATCCAGACTGCCGTGAAATTCCCGGCAAAGGACTCTGCTGGCGGTATTGCCAACCATCGGAATGTCCATAGCGATGACATACCGCTCGAAAGTGGTATTGCGGCTCTGCTGGATAGCATCCCAAAGGCGCTGCCAGGATTTTTCGCCAAAACCGTCCATCCGAACGATCTCGTCCCTATGCCGGTCCAGGCGGTAAATATCCAGATAACTGTGAATCCATCCACGACCAATCAGCTTTTCCAGCGTTCCTTCCGACAGCCCCTCAATATTCATAGCCTTTTTGCTTACAAAATGGACGAATTGCTTGAGGCGCCTGGTCTCGCAGTCGGCGTTGTCACAGAACAGGGTCTTGATGATCCGTTCCTCACTGTTTTCACCGCGGCCTTTGGTTTCGTGGATTCTGGTCGGCTCACCGCAGCATGGGCACTGGTGCGGGATCACGGCATCCATAGAAAAACCGCCCCGGTCCAGGTTTTCCTCCACATGGGGGATAATCATGTTGCGCTTACTCACCAGAAGGCGGCAGCCCGGCGCCAATTCCAGATCCTCAATAAAGGACAGGTTATGCAGGCTGGCTCTGGACACCTCGCAGCCGTCGATCTCCACCGGGTCAAAGATGGCAACCGGAGCAATCTCGCCAGTGCGGCCAGGCGTCCATTCAATCGCCCGGAGTTTTGTCTGGAACAAATCATCCTCAAATTTGAAGGCGAGGCCGTCCTTGTAGTGATGGCCTGTACGCCCGCAGCTTTTGGACAACGCGATGTCATTGTATGTGATAACGATACCGTCGATGGGGATGTCGGCGTCAGCCGCATACTGTTTGAGCTGCCGGATGCCTTTCTCCGCTTCCTCCGGCGTCAGCGGACGCTTGGTGACCATGTACTTACAGGGCAGGAATCCCAGCGGTCGCAGCGCCTTGAGGCGCTCCGACTTGCGGGGCAGTTCCTCCATGCCCTCCAGTACATTGAACGGCATGAACTGCAGGCGCCGCCCCAGGCAAGTCCCGGCATCAAACAGGCGTACCGAGCCGGCCGCCAGGTTGCGGCCGTTCTTGTAGGGCTTCCCATCGCTGTCCACCAGAGCGGTCCGCAGCTGCTCAAAATCGCTGGGGCGGATGAACGCTTCTCCAGTGACCACCAGGCGGTCCTGATGTTGGATATGTGCCGGGATACCGCCAATGGCGCGGGTGTTGTGGGTAACGATCTCGCCCACATCGCCGTCGCCCCGGGTGGCCGCCTCCACCAGTTTGCCTCCCTCATAGGTCAGCTTGATGGTCAGTCCGTCCAGCTTGAGCATGAACATTACCTGATGCTCTCCCATAAACCGGCACAATTCCTCTATGTCCTTCACTTTTTCCAGCGACAGCAGCGGAATAGTGTGATTCGTTTTCTCCAGACTGCTGACCGCCGGGTATCCCACAGTAATGGTAGGCGAATTTGCCATCTGGATACCTGTTTGCTTTTCCATCTCCTGCAGCTGCTCGAACAGCCTGTCATAGACAGCATCACTGATACTGGGGCTGTTGAGGTTGTAATACTCATTGCGGTAGCGGTTGAGCCGATTGGTCAGTTCCTGCTGCCTTATTATCAAATTCTGGTCCATCAGGACGCCTCCTTTCTATGCTGCTGACTATCAGGCGCATACTGTCCAAAATTCAATTCCCGGATGATACTCTGGATCAGTGCATCGTCATCCCATTTTGCAGAGAGGACGGCCCGTTCCGGCCCATCTCCCACATGAACGCTTACCTCGCTGCCATAAATCTGCATCAGCACATCCGGGCGCTGGGCGCAGACCACGGCCAAATTACCAAGTTGTTTCATTTTTCTCCTTTCACGCCGCATGGAGCCAAACCACAAGGGGCCGGCTCAAATCGGCTACCATATAATTTTTTCTTACATGAACCGGGCGAAAATTTTCGTCAAACTCACCTTGCGTACTCTGCTCAATATACCCGCCGGTCTTGCCAAGGTGCTCCCGGAACAGGCGCAGGATACACAGGCGTTCTTTTAGAGTATCGCTCTCTCTGCACAAGAGCTTGGGGCAATACACATACCCTCGCAGATCATTTTTGAGAAAGAAGCCATAGGTTTTGTAATAATGGCATTCTCGCGCCCGCTCCCGCTCGATGTGCTTTACATAGGCCACGCCGGCCTTGCCGCCTTGGGTCAGACAGAGGTAGCCCATCTTCTGCCGCTGTTCACCTGACAGCGGGATCTGCTCCATTTTCTGTCCCGGCAGCCCTTTAAAAGCCCGGAAACTTTCAGGCGCATATCTGTACCCGTGAATCTCATACTCAAATCGTTTTTTTCTCATTCAGAGATCTCCGTTCTAACAAATGGGCCGGACGCCCCGAAAGACGCCCGGCCATTGTTTTACTGTGTTACGCAGCTTCCATCAGGTCAGCCTGGAGCACCGCCAAAAGTGGCGTTCCAGCTAATTTCCCAGTTCGGATAGTGACCTGATTTTCCTGCAGTTCCTCAAATTCTTTCATGCGAAGCACCTTGCTTGCCTTCGCCAGCGCGAGGTCTTTCTCAGTCAGGCGTTTGGCAATAGTTTTCTGCCACTTGCGCAGGAAGCTGGACGCTTGCTCAATATCTTCAAGCTGGTCATCGCCCAGCGTCCGCTTCTGGCGGATTGTTCCATTGGGTTCGACCTCCAGCGTGTAGTACGGCTTATCTGCCTCGCTCGTCCGCCGGAGGAACAGGACATAGCTTTCACGCCGTTCCATCCGTTCCCAATAACGATCCACCTTCCCGACGCAATGAGACAACACGATTCCCTCCGTCATGACATCCTCGATTCGCTTTGGCACAAGAATGGTGTACTGCTGATCTGCATACTCGTATTTTGGCCTGATTTCCTCAAAGATCTCCTCAATGTGCGGATACTTTTTGAGAACATTTCCCGCTCGAAACGCCATTCTTGCATCTTGGCGGAAAAACTTCAGCAGTTCATCATGCCTTTTCTTCACATTTTTCACGCGGTAAACTGCCGCACTGTCCACATTCAATTTAAGGCGTGACGCCATGGCGAGATAATCGTCCCAGGTAGTCAGGATCTGGCCGCATTTCATGTGCAATTCGCGCATTTGACGGCGCAGATAGTTGCACACCTGGACCGGGCTCATCTTCCCGTGTAGGAAACTCAAGTCTTTCGGCTCAACTCTCTGCTCACAGAACCATGTAATTATGTGGTTTGGGATCTCCCGGCCTGTAGCTTTTTCATATCGCAGCCAGTTCAGGAAGTCCCATCCGCCCTGGCTTTGGCGAATCCGCTTCATCTCTTGCGCGTCAATCCCAAGCGTTTTGGCAAGACCGGAACCCGGAATCATTTTTATCTCCCTATGCTCCAAAGGCTCATCCATGAGTTCGTTTGCTAATCCACCTAAGCCGGCTTTAACAAGCTGTTCTATGATTGGCCTTTTGCTTAATGTGTGCAGATAATTTTCCGGATCGATCTGATGAAGCAAGCGAATGGCCTCTTGCAATCCAGAGTACCTTAGTTCCGCAGAGAACAAGCTGGGGAGGGTCTTTCCGTAAATTGCGCCCCTCCAATCCTGACGCCAATACCTGCGCCAATAGCTGTAATTATAGACCCGATTCGATGGGACCCAACGGGTTTCCTGGTTCTTGTAATCATCCCAACAGTAAACACGCCCATTCCAGCTGGTTGGCGAATAGATTGCCCGCCTCCGTTCCATTATGCTAATGGTGCAATGGCGGTACCCATCGGCCTTTGTATAAGACCTTTCGCCGGAAAACTGCCGGATTACAAATCCATCACGGCATCGTTGAATCAGATACATAAATGCGGTATCTGTCCAAATCGTATGGCCGCCTTTCCCTACGGATTTATAAGTGATGGGCTTTTTGCAGCAAGGACATCTTCCGCTCTTGTTGTGACGCGGCTTGTGGATAGGAACCTCCTTTTCGCAATAGGTACAATACCCTGTGTCCGCACCCTTTCTGCTGTATTGATAAAAAATATAATTCTCCGGGATACCGACTTTGCTACACCACCGATCCCAGTCCTTTGGCACAGCAGGAATTTGTGAAAGATCCGCATCCCACGGGTCTGTCTCACGCCGGTACCTCCGCACGAGCTCGTTTTCTCGGACTTTTAACTGGTAGTCCAACAAGCCCTCGTAGCCACCGCGCTGACCGCCCAAATACTCCTTGATGTGCTGGTAACTGGCTTTTCCACTCCAAATTCCAAGGGAATTCAAAACATATCTCGGCCAGGGCAGACAGTCCAACTTTGCGGTCAGCCATCGATTTCCGACCCGGTCATAGGTAAGAAATTGCTCCTTTCCTGCATCCACAAATACCTCAAAGGCCGGGTCTTTTGTCCCCATGCGCAAATGTTCCGGGAGGAAAATAGAAACTTTAAGAATACCATTAAAGATACGGCTCCGGATGTACCGGCCGCGCTCATATCCCTGATATTCATAACCGTATGACCCGAAGTAGCTTTTCCGTATTGTCAGTTTATCTTCCATAGCCAGGCTCAAAATCTTTTTGGTTGCTCGCAGCGCCGGCAGTCCTAGCAACTCTTTCTTTTTCATCAGTGTCACACCCTTTCTTCCCAATCTGCGCTGTACCATGTATCTGGCAGGATTTTTCTGCCGTCCACACGGCTGATCGATATTTTTTCTATTGTTTCTCCTTCCAGCGACTCTTTGGCGAAAGCAAGAATGTCCCCCACCTTGCCGCGGGCAATCGGGTCCGGTCCGCGCACTACCGCATAGCCTCCGCAAGCGGTTGCACAGTTGTGCCTCACCTGACTGCTCCAAGGCAGTTTCGGATGATCCGCCATATAGGCAAGTCCATGCAGAATCAGCTGGTCGATTTCCAGTTTCTTCAGAATCTTCAGCTCCGTGCAGGCGATTTTGGAATCTACGCTGTCCTCGTCAATGTCACCGCCGGCATCCACAATGTAATACTCCGACTGACGCACATCTCCATAATAAGACAAGCAATCCAGCGGGTTCTCTGCACAGTGAAATCCATTTTGCGCGCAGTTGGCTTTCTGCGTCACATTCAGGCCCATTTTGAATTGGTAGCCACGGCAAATTAGGCCGAGCTGAAAACCTTTATATGCAATCATATTCTGCCTCCTCAGCTTGCCTTTGCTATACCGAAGTCCAGCAGAGACAGCTGGCCGTCGGCAGCGGGTTTCTTTTCCGGTTCCGGCTTGGGCTCCGGCTTTTTCTTCTCGGCAGGCTTTTTTTCGGTTTTCTTTTTCTTAGAGGACTTCACGGAAGACTTGCCGTAGTAGGGGCGGGGGACAAACTTTTCTTCCTCCTCCTGATCCTCTTTGGCATCCATGTCACGGAAGTAGTCCTCCGACCACTGATAGCACAGGTCATCCGGAATATCGCAGCCATACCCTTGGCTGCCCTGGCCCGGCTGAATGCCGTTTGCTTTCAGTTCATCCTGGATGTACTCCCACGCCTTGCGGCTGATGTACTGGAAACAGTGGACCATCGTTTTCTTCGGGTGCATGGTGAGACGGGCAAACGCCGGATCTTCCAGGCACTTGGTCTGGATATATTCCGACACGCACTCTTTCATATTGCGCCGGGTCAGTTTCTCCACATCGCCGCTGACCCGCTGCATGGAGGCAGCCACCACCTCATCATCGCTCATAGCGGCCAAGCGGTCCATCTGCTCCTGCAGGGCCTTCTTCTTTTCCGCCTGTTTTGCCTCCCACTCAGCCTTTCGTTTGGCTTCGGCAGCCTCATGCTCGGCGCGGCGCTGTTCCTCGTCAGCGTCCGCAGCGGTATCGGCCTTGGCAGGCTCCGCCTGACTTTCATCGGCATTGTCCCCATCATTGGTTTCTTCAGCAGGAGACTCGTCCTCGTCAGACTGTTCCAGCTCGTCCGGGGCCTCATCCAAATCTCCGTCGTCTTCAAAAGCAGGCTGCGGCTCCGACTTTGCGGCAGGCGGCACCGGCAGTTCGTCAAAACTTTCTCCGTCCTCAAACGCGCACTCACGGGTAGGCGTGGCGGCAGACGGTTTGCGGCTTTCCTGCATATCCAGTGACATTTCCGAAAAATATCCCATAATAAGCTCCTTTCTGTTGACAAAAATGGCATGGCCCAGGATATAACCTGTTCCATGCCATCGTTTACCCGTTTACAACACATAGAGTAATGTGCTGAAGCTGTCGAAGCAATAGCATATCACATTCGGATATTGCTCCGACCATTCCTTGATCTTGTTCTGCACCTCCTTCGCCTCCCGCCGGGATCGTCCATCCCAGGGCGGCGGGATCGTCACCGTAAAATATCCATGTTCCATGCGAGGGCGCACATCAGCGGCCAGATGGGCGCATTGTTCCAGCAGCGCCAGAAGCTGACCTCGCTTTGTCTCATTTACAACCACCATGAAAGCCTCGTTCATTTCCTCCTGCAGTGTCCTTTTGGGCAAGCATCGGTGAAAACTTTACCAGCGAGAATTTGTCTTTGTCATCTACATAGTAATAAAGCCGTTTCTGTGCATAGTCCAATTCTACCACATCGGAGAGCGCCATTGGCCGCCCGTGGCAACCCTCCGGCAGTTCCTCCCGGCAGTCGGCAAACAGGCGCTCCAGAATCTCTGCATCGCTCTGTTCCACCGGGCAGTAGACTTCGCCAGCCCCGGCTATGCGGTACATGGCGGCGGGCGGCTGTTCATAGCCGGCCTTACGCAGCGCCGCGAGTCCCTTGAAAGCAAATGGGATGGCTTTATGCTCGTCCAGCTCCAGCTGATAGAGTACAAACCTCTGTTTCCGCCGCTGGGGTTCCAGCAGGGCACCAAGGGCATTCCTGCCTTGCCGCAGGAAGGTTTCATGTTCCTCTCTGGTCAAGCCCAGATATTCCGTCAGACAGGTTTTGTTTTCATCCAGATGCTGCCACAATTCGATGCAGTCCTCAATATGCGCCAGTTCACACAGGCCACAGAGGTACTGCTGTTTGAAACTGAGTCTATCGATCTCCTTTCTCCTTTGATTTTCCCGGCGAAGTGCCAGCTGCCAATCATCAAATCCCTTATAGTTGGGATTCCATGTCAGCCGCCGGCAGTTCATGCCATACTTCCGGGCCGTCAGGTAAATTTTAGAGGCTCCGGCCATCGTCATTTGATTGTTGTACTTGTCCATATCGTGGGCTTCGATGATTTCCTCCGTGCCGTTCTGCGCCAGCAGGGCAAACAGCGGGTCCAGCGGGCTGGTGTTGTTGGCTCCGGCGATTGCGGCAAAAGTGCGCCCGGTCAAGCAATGGGAAATATCTGCTTTCAACAGCCCCTCAATCACATAGACTACCCGGGCGGTTGGGTCGCCGATTAGATGTACTGGGCTGCCGGAGCCTGTCCCGTCTGCCTTTGAGGAAGAGGAAAACCAAATGTATTTGGCGCCTGGTTTTTCCGGCGGGTCATCCTTGTTCTTCAGCGGCACATCCAGCATGATCTGGAATCCCTGCAGCCGTCCGTCAAAGCCTTTGGCGGGAATCAGGATGCCGGAGGTTTTCTTATAAAATGCCATCGTCCAATGGCCGCTGTCATCCCGGTAAAATCCGGGTACGCCCTGTACCCTGCATCCCTGTCGGATCAGCCTGTCCGTAATAGAGCGGCACAAGAAGGGCGGCGGGGTACTCTTAAAGCCCAGCGACCCGATTTGTTCATCAGACAGTCCGCGCTTTGGTGAACACAGATGTTCCCGATGTGCCGGCCGCAGCGTAAGCTGGGCCAGCAGCAGGGATAGCGTCTGATGGATCTCGGCCGGGCTGGCTTTATCCGACTGCGGCACAATTTTTCGCTCGGAAGAGGAATGACCTGCAGCGGCCGCCCGGGCCCCCGAAGATGGGGACCCGGCGCTGACCGGCTGCTGTTGGGCTTCATTCCCGGAGCGTGCGTGTTCCTCATGGGTGTTCTCACACAGAGCTTCTGCAATCTCCCAATAAGCGTCAGAGGTCGTCGTGTGATTGAGTTTTGCGTACAGCGCCAACATTCCGCCATGTTCATCGCAGTGATTGCACCGCCAGACATTCTTGACGAAATTGACATTCATCCGCCCACGGCGGTCGCCGCAGAACGGGCAGTCCACATAGACGCTGTTTGCCTGCTGGCGCCTGATATGCAGGTTCAGCAACTCCACGACTTCCATGATACCGAAGGGAAATTCATCCGGGTACGAGCCCATCCGTCATTCCTCCCTTCATGCCCTTGCCGGGGGCCATATCAGCCGGCCTTTTGAAGCGAATCCAAAACCAGCTGGGCAGCGGCGCGGACCATATTGTTTTTACTCTTGCCCGGAATCAGGTAAAACCGCAGATTGACCGGCCGTTTCTCAGCCACCTGGGCAATCGTCATACCCTTGCAGATGCCGTCATCGACTACAACCTGCTGCGCCTGCTCCAGTGTCATCACTTTCAGAATATCCTCCATAGGCGTATCCTGGGTGTAGGCGGGCGCCGTTGCGGCCGCTTGCGCGGGTTCAGCCACCGGCTGCTCCTGCATCGACTCATCGGCGGGTGCGGCTTCCTCTTGCGGGACAGGAAGCCTGTCCTCCGCTTTCTCACTTGCCGGTGCGGGATGTTCCCCCGTCTGCGTCATCTCCACCGGCAGCCTGTCTGCTTTTACAGCGGGCTCCACCGGAAGCGACTGTTTCTCCGGCACTTTGGCAGACGGATTGGCATTTGACGCTGTTTCTGCGGCTTCAGGCGCCCTCTGCAGCGTTTCAACGACCTCGGTAGGGGAATCACCCTTTGCTGGAACAGCATCGCTCTGAGGGGCGCTGACGGGCTTCTGCGGCCCGGCGGCAGGCGCCCCCATCCCGGCGGTAGTCCCAGCAGCCTTTTCGGCCGGTACTCCGGTATTTTTTCCCGCAGCAGTTTCCTGCACATCGGCGCTCACAAGCTGGATGCCAAAGCCGGCATCCGTGAGTGCCTGGCTGAGCGCCTCATTCTGGGCGGCCTGAACAAAATTCCGGCTGTCCTGATTGCTCTGCTGGGCTACGCTTACGCTGAACGGCTCTGTATCACTGCGATCCAGAAACACCCTCGCCTCAAAAATTGCCATCTGCTCGGTGATCCGTAGCGCCGTCAGACGCATACGGCCATTGGGATGGGCCATGCGGAACCAGAGTTTTTGATAGGGCAGGTCCAGCTTCAGGGCGTCCTTGGTGCGGCGAAGGAACTTGAGCGGGTCAAAGCCCGGCACCTTGTTCAGTTCGGCAGCCGCAGGTACAGTTTCGTACATGGTTTTGGCATTACTGTTGTCGTTCATTTTCATAAACTCCTTCCTGTGTAATAAATAGGAGACGCCGCGCTTTTTTCTGCACATTGCGTCCCTTTTTAACCGGCATATTTCAATTCTTTTTCCTGAGCGGGGATTGCGGCCCGCTTGGTGTAGGCCTTGTAGTACATCCCAATGCGCTCACCCAGAAGCGTATTGCGCTTTCCAATTTCATTGCGGTGGATCGCCATATACAACACCTGCTTCTGGCCGATCAGCACCACGCGCTTTTTGGCCCGGGTAATGCCGGTGTAGAGCAGGTTGCGGTCGAGCATGACGGTATGCGCTTTCAAAAGCGGCATGATAACCGTTTCATACTCAGATCCCATTGCCTTGTGGATGGTTGTGGCGTAGGCGAGGTCCAGATTAACCATATCCTCAATGCTGTATTCCAGCTCACGGCCCACGCCGAAGTCCAGACCGACGCGCTTGCCGTTTTCATCGTCTTTGATATAGCGGATAAAGCCCAGGTCGCCGTTGGACACCTTGGCGGTGTTTTTGGTCTGCATGATCCGGTCGTTGACCCGGAACACTTTGACGCCAATCTTGATTTCCTCCTCGGCAGAGCGGAACGGGTTGACCACCTCGCGGATGGCCTCGTTGAGCTGTTCCGCCGATGCAGCGCCTTCTGACCGGAATGGTGATAAAATCTGCACCCGGTCAATGCCGCTTTCCGCAATTTCCCGGCAGTAGCGTGCGATGATCCGCTCTGCGGCCTCTGCCTGGTTATCGCTTGCCATAAATACAAAGTCCGGCCCAAAGTACAGCTTGGTGTTGCCCTCATTGATGAACTTGGCGTTATATGCGATCAGGCTGTCTTTGGACTGGCGGAAGATCTGATCCAGCACCGTGACGGGAATCAGGCCGCAGTCGATCAGTTCGCGGAACACATTCCCGGCGCCCACACTGGGGAGCTGATCGGGATCGCCCACAAGAACGACACGGGCCCCATTCTTGATGCGGGAGAAAAATTTGTCCGCCAGCCACATATCCACCATGGAAAACTCGTCCACGATGATCAGATCGGCTGACAACGGTTCCTGCTGTCTGCTGCGGTTGGCATCATCTTCTTCACTGCCGATGCCCAGGCCGCTGTGGAGCGTCCTCGCCTTGTCAAAGCCAGTGCTTTCCGCCATACGCCGGCTGGCACGGCCTGTCGGCGCCATCAGAACGATTTCTCCTTTTGGGTGCAGACGGCGGTAGACTTCCAAAATGGTCTTGAGTACCGTTGTCTTGCCGGTGCCGGGAGAACCTGTGATAATGGACAGGTTGTGGCGGTAAGCCGCATTGACCGCTGCCTCCTGCTTAGAAGACAACGCCAGCCCCATTTCACGCTTGACCTGCTCCAGTACCTGCTCAATGCGTTCCGGGGCAGATGGTTCTATCAGCCGCATGGCAATACGCCGGGCCGACTCATCTTCCTGTGCGAAGACGCGGGGCAGGTAGATGTTATCTTTGACAGACACTACCTCGCCATGAAGGATCATGTCCTGAAGCACATCTGTTACCTCCTGTTCGTGAAGCCGGAGAGAGGGGACGGGGATCTTTGCATTGAGAAGCCGAAGAGCCTCCTTCCGCAAACTTTCCCCGGGCAGGAACAAATGTCCCTTGCCGCCTTTGCCGTCCTCCAGCGCCCAGAACAGTGCGCCTTTGACCCGCATAGGGTCATGCAGGTTGCCGCCGTTTTTCTGAACGATGGCATCTACCCGGAGAAATCCAAAACCGGACACCTGGCACAACTCAAAAGGACTCTTTTTCAGAATGTCCACACTGGCCGGCCCAAAATACTGGTAGATTTTCAGCGCCGTTTTTGGCGTGATCTTAAACGGAGAGAGCAGCGTCATCAAATCTTGAAGCATTCGGCTCTCTGCATACGAGGTCTTGATGTCCTCCAGTCTGCTTTCCGTGATGCCTTTGATCTCCAAAAGCCGTTCCGGATGATTTTGCAGGATGTCCAGCGTATCCACGCCGAAACGGTCAACGATCTGGGCGGCAGTTGCCGGGCCGATGCCTTTGATAAGGCCGGAAGCCAAATAGCCTTCCACGCCGCTCTTAGTCCTCGGCACGATTTCATGCCACTGTTCCACCTGAAGCTGCATACCATACTTGCCCTTCTTCCATTCACCGTCCAGTTCCAATTCCACCGCATCGGTGCGGGGCAATTCATAACCTGTTGCCACGAATCGAATCAGATGGTCTTTGTACCGGCGGGTAGACCGGGCCTCCGGAGGCACATCCTTATCAGCGGTTTTCACACTAATGATGCAGAACTTGTTTGCAGGGTTATGATAGATCGTCCCATCATAAGTTCCTCTATGGATCACTTCTTTTTTCCCTCCTTTATGCCGCCGCGGCTTCACTCTTTACTGCGAAGCGGCGATGCTCGGAAACAGTCACATACTGCTCGTAGATGTCCGGGTGTTCCAGCTTCAACCGTTTCAGATTATCCTTGTCGATGCTCGGAATCCGAACCGGGTTGTAGGTGACAGTATAATTCACCCCATCCTGCTGGCAGATGGCTTTGCAGCTTTTACCCATTTTTGCGATGATGGCAGCTTTCAATCGCTTCATGTCTTCCTCCATTTCCTTGTTGCCGGCGTCTGCGTATTTCTTTTGCTCTTGGAGCTGGAGAAAACGCATCAGCTTGGCTGTCAGAGGAAGGTCAAGGGTCACAGCAGGGGCATCCTTGTCAGCAGGACCGGTGTACCGGCGTACACTCTCGATCACCAGGTCGCCATCTTCGGTGTAAGGCGGCGGTGTCTTGGTGAGGACATGGTTTTCCCAGAAATTCTGCTCCAGAAAAATCATCTCATCCTCGTAAGCCATATTTCTCTGCATATCACGGATAATGCTTTCGTTCTCATTGTTGCCATACAGGCAGCAGAAGAAGCAGCGATCCACATCCATGACAGCCATGTAGTGCCGCCCCTGGTACTCATAGTAGGCCGGGATGGTTTCTTCGCCATTCAGCCACCAGTTGTCTCTGGCGTTGTAGTTTGTGGTCTTGATTTCCAGAATAGCGGTGGTGCCATCCGGCAGTTCCACAAAATAGTCCACATCGGCCAGCATCCAGGGATACCTTGGGTGCTGAAACATCTTTTTGACTTGATAGACTTTGTAGCCGGTGCGGCGCTGAAAAATCTTCGCCACCAGCGGCTCCAACAGGTGCCCCATCTCCAGGGCCACCCAGTTGTCCTCGTGATCTTCGACTACTGCGATGTTCAGTTTGTCATAAAACAGATCTCGGGCTGTCCGCCATGGTGAAATGCCCAGCAGAGCAGCAACATCGCTGCCGCCAATGCCTATCCGGCGGTAGGCAAGCCATTCCTCTTCGGATAAGCCTGCCGTTTCCACCAGCACCAGAGGCTGATACCGCTCTTTGACCGCCAAGCTGCCTGCCGGCATACTCAACACCCCCTCCGGGTCCTGCGGGGAATAACGGGGGCTCGAATCACCGGGCAGCGTTTCCGCGCGGTCTGATTCAGTTTCTGATACTGTCGCCAGTTCTCAGCCGGCTTTTTCTTAGTTGTCAGGCGCTCCTGACTTTTCTGTTTCACATTCATGTGTGCATACCTGCCTTTCTGTAATTTAGATATATCCTCAAAGCCGCGTTCCGGCATTTGGGCAGAAAAAAAGCGAGGGTGACAAAGGGCGCAACGCCTGATGTCCATAGTTACCTATGAACCAAAGTCATCCTCGCTGGCGGAACTGAAGTCCCGAAAAAACAAAAAAAGCCAGTAATATACCGGCCCAAAGGGGCGCAGTAATACTACTGGCACAAGTACAATCTTAACTGCGTGTGCAATGCGGGCTTTTGGCCTGCGGTACAGAAACTCAGTCTGTATCCCACATGGGGAACGCACAAAAATCAATTACAGAAAAAGTGTAGCACAATATCTTGTGTTAGTCAAGTGATTATATCTGTATATAGTATTTCGTTTTGCTTCTAATCATATCTGGAGAACAACCGTTCCCCGCTCTGGTAGGCGGCGGAAGCAACGGCTGACTGGCGCTTGCTGCGCTGGACGATTCTTAAATCAAAGTGCGGGCATGGTGGCATGATGGGGTGTGACCTCCTTTCTCCCGGCGTCCGGGCATAAAAAGAGCAGGGAACCATTTGTCTGATTTCCTGCTCGGTGGTGCCGCCGGTGGACGGCTGGTATTTAGTTTTCTGTGCAATTTAATAAATTCCAGGAATGAGTCTATATTTTGTTTCTTTACAATAGCGTTCAAATTCATCGTGAAATTGATTTTTAAGCGCCGTTTCTTCAATACTAATTCTAATACTGTAACAAATCAGGCAAACGATCATTACTGAGATAGCCCCCGGAATAGACCGATAAGCTAATGCAACACCTAACAAACTTACCATACTACCAGTATAAGCCGGATTGCGTACGAAATGATATAAGCCTGTTTTAACTAAGTGCTGATCGCTTGTTGTTTGGACATGGAGAGTGAATGCCTTTTTTAAAGTAAGAACAGCAGTACAACGAATAACAACGCCTAATATAATAAACACCACTCCGATATAATAGCAAAAATGCGGCAATAACCAGCTACGTATAAAATCCGGTACACTTTGGCTACGGAAAAACGCTCCTGCTATTACTCCCCAACACCAGCCAATTATAATAAGCCATACGGTTCCGCTATCTGCGGATTTTCGTTTTTCTTTTCCTCTACCTCTTGATGAAAATAACCATATTGCCAGTTCAGACAAAACTAATATGGCAATGGCATAAAACGCAATATAATATTCTATGATACTTGAAAATTTACTTGGGTCACCCATCTAAGTATACTTCCTTTCGCTGCGATTTTATTTCATTATACTCCTTGTACCTTATAAATAAAAGACAAAATCGTAAACTTGCTGGACGACTTGCTGGACGAGAACAGCTTGCAGCGCAAGGTGTTTCCGGGCGGCAAGTCCACAAAGGGGTAGCTGGCGGCAGCCAGCGCAGGGGAAGTGTAGCTTCCCCTGTGATGATTGGAACAGATTGAAAAGCTGTGGAAATCATCTGCTCCCTGCAAGGGGCTTCCGGCAGGACGCAACGCACCGGCTTGACCGGTGTATAGTTGCGCCCTCTTCCAGAGGGGCAGCCCACGGGCGGCGGCACTGGAAGCGATTATGACCGTTCCCGGTCTGGCTGTTTCCTTTTGGGATGTGGCTTTTCCGTTCTCGCCTGTGCCTTGGCTTCTGCAAGCCTGCGCCGGATGGAATTATCCCGCTTTCGGATGAGTTGTCATTATATGGTAATAATTTCAAGGATAATTCGGCCTATTCATCTGCGGCTTGGAACAACAATACTCAAGAAACTTATCAAAAGTCACAGGATTTGCAGAAATTTGGTCGCCATCTCCTATTTATAGGGCGTACAGACATGGCATGGGACTCCGTAGCCAGTCTGCACGCTCTTTTTGTACCTTGACAAGTCCCATAACCTTTTCCATTGGAGTTATACAGGGATCGCGGACAGTGTGCGATGACCACAAGGAGCCCGCCCACGATTGAAATACCGCACAGCGGGCCCTGACAATACGCGGCGGAAGCCCCGGCGCAGGAAATGGCCTTTGGAGAAGACCTTACACTTCCCGATGAATTTGAATGACTTCATTGTTTTTGTTGAAAACCTTCATTTACAAACCGTAAAGGATTTATGTAATTGCAAATAAAGGAGGGCAATTATGGAAAAAAGAAAACCCAACGACCTTTCACCGGAACAGTGCTTGGCGGTGGATACAGAATCGCTTTGCAAACTGCTCGACTGCGGGCGGCACACGGCTGTCCAGATTGGCGATCTTGCTCACGCCCGCATTACCATGAACTCTCGTGTCCTTTGGAGCGTTCAGCGTATTAAGGAATATCTGTACGAGATTTCATGCTGACGAAACCTTGCCCATTCCGGGCGCAGCAACACACAAAACATCGGGAGGTATCAACCTATGCCAAAAGTCAGAAAAGATAACAAAGGCCGCAACCTGCGGCCAGGAGAGACGCAACGCTCAGACGGTAGCTATATGTTTGTTTATAAGCTGGGCAAAAAGAAAAAGTACATCTATGATTTTGACCTTGCCAGCCTGCGGGCCAAAGAAAAAGTACTCAACCGTGACAGCGAAGACGGTATCCGAACCCAAGAGGCCATGAAAATCACACTAAATGACATGTTCAAAGTCCTCATGGATACGAAGATCCAGTTAAAGGCTTCTACACGGGCAAATTACGAATATCTTTGGAGTAATTACGTGAAGGATGAACCGTTTGCCAACATACCTCTGCCCAATATCCGAAAGAGCGACATCCTGACATTTTACACGAAGCTTTTGAAAAAAGGCTTTGCAATCAATTCTCTGGAAAATATCAATAACCTGATCCACCCTACGCTCGAATTGGCAGTCGATGATGACTACATCCGTAAAAATCCCAGCAAGGGCGTCTACCGTTCTCTCAAAACAGAGGGGGCCGGGGCGCCTCCGAAGAAAAGAATCGCGCTGACTATGACACAGCAGAAGAACTTTCTTCGGTTCATTTCCAAGTCACCGATGTATAGCCACTGGCTGCCTGTCATGGTTGTGCTGCTCGGTACTGGAATGCGTGTTGCGGAATGTACTGGCTTAACTAAAAATGATGTGGACTTGGAGAACAACACAATCTCTGTCAATCACAACTTGATCTATCGAGTCATTGATGGAAAAGCAGGCTTCCACATCACCACTCCTAAAACAGCCAGCGGTACCCGTACCATCCCCATCTTGTATCCGCAGGTTGCTGAACAACTCCGCGCATTGATCGAAGTCATTGACACTCTCTATCCGGAAGACCTTGTGATGAATGGGTATCACGGTTTCCTTTTTAGAAATCGGGAAGGCTACTTTCTCAGTGCCCACAACATCAATCGGGCCATTGAGCGTATCTCCATCGCCTACAACGCTGAAGAAATGGATCAGGCTGAACTGGAAGACCGTGAGCCGGAGCTGCTGCCGCATTTTAGCGTACATAACATGAGACACACATTTTGTACGCGGCTTTGTGAAAGCACGAACGACATCAAGTTTATCCAGCAAGTAATGGGACACGCTGATTTTTCCACAACTATGGATATTTATACACATATCACGCAAGAAAACATGAGGGAAAAAGCGGAGGCAATCATGGGTAATTTGGTGCTGATGTGAAAATTACAAAAAAGGGCAAATCCGCATAAAAAACACGGATTTGCCCTTCATTTTGGCCCGTCTGGAGCCGTCTGATTTCAAGCAAAAGTTGTAGAAAAGTTGTAGTTGTAAGCCCTATTTACTACATCTTGTGCCGTCATGTTTCGTCAGACACTATATATTGTAGAATTTTAGTCCAATGGCTTCATCGTGGGGAA
>ERZ791886.264-NODE-264-length-34854-cov-2.403115_pt1 | contig 34854 bp, 32 predicted proteins | sample MGYA00510158_ERZ791886 | MGnify/ENA primary metagenome ERZ791886 (study PRJEB30046, sample SAMN00792063) | human gut metagenome | study: EMG produced TPA metagenomics assembly of the A metagenome-wide association study of gut microbiota in type 2... | reverse complement strand
TAAATTACAAATAAAAGAAGCGGTTTGTTTAAAAATTATCATAATTGCCAAATTTGGACAAAATACATGCAGTTATTCTAAAATTGGCACGGTTCTTGCTACTAATGATAACTGTGCAAAAAAGTATAACACTTATAATTCCATTAATTTCCGGCGGGAATGTGCCCGTTGGATATGTACTACTTCCTCAATGTACGGAAGAAACTTTCCTCCCGAAGTGCGACACGGGAGGAGGGGCTTCTGTATTGGAGAATGAGCTTGTAAATTATTAAATTTTTAATAAATTAAATAGGAGGATTTTATAATGGTTGGATTCAGTTTAACAAAAGAACAGTTACTTCAGCAGCAATTATACAGAAAATTTGCTGAGACAGAAGTAAAACCCAAGGCCGCGGAAATGGACGAGGCTGAAAAGTATGATGTAAGCATCATGGACAAGATGGCTAAGTACGGCATGCTTGGTATCCCCTTCCCTAAAGAGGACGGCGGTTCAGGTGCAAGCGTACTTTCATACGCACTTTGCATCGAGGAGCTTGCTAAGGTTGACGCCAGCACAGCTACAGCATGCTCAGTACATACTTCACTTTGTACTACACTTATCGGTACATTCGGAACACCCGAGCAGAAAGAAAAATATTACAGACCTCTTGCAGGCGGCAAAAAATACGGCTGCTTCGGTCTTACAGAGCCCAACGCAGGCAGTGACGCTGCAGGACAGCAGACAACAGCCGTTAAAGAGGGCGACCATTATGTACTCAACGGTTCAAAAATCTTCATTACAAACTCAGGCTTCTCTGATATTTTCGTAGTATTTGCTATGACAGACAAGTCAAAGGGAACTAAAGGAATTTCAGCGTTTATCCTTGAGAAGGGTATGCCTGGATTTACAGTAGGAAACGACATCCCCCGTATGGGTATCCGTGCCGCTTCAAACTGCGAGCTTGCATTTGAAAACGTAATCATTCCTGAAGAAAACCGTATCGGCAAGGAAGGCGAAGGCTTCAAGATTGCTATGGCTACTCTTGACGGCGGACGTATCGGTGTTGCCGCTATCGCTCTTGGTATCGCTCAGGGCGCTATCAACGAAACAATTAAATATGTTGGAGAAAGAAAGCAGTTCGGTAAGAGAATTGCTCAGTTCCAGAATACACAGTTCAAACTTGCAGAGCTTCAGGCAAAGGTTGACGCTGCAAGACTTCTCGTTTGGAGAGCTGCATGCGCTAAGGACAACCATGAGCCTATTTCAACATACGCTGCTATGGCTAAACTTGTTTGCTCAGATGTTGCCAACGAGACAACAAGAACTTGTGTTCAGTTGTTCGGCGGATATGGATATTCAAGAGAGTACCCTATTGAAAGAATGATGAGAGACGCTAAAATCACAGAAATCTACGAAGGTACATCTGAAGTTCAGAAAATGGTTATTTCAGGCGCAATGAAAGTTAAATAATAGCGGAGGGAGAAATAAATAATGAAAATTATTGTATGTATAAAACAGGTTCCGGATACATCGGAAGTAAAGCTTGATCCTAAGACAAATACACTTATAAGAGACGGTGTTCCCAGCATCATCAACCCTGACGACAAATCAGGTATCGAGGCTGCTTTAAGAATTAAAGAGCAGGTTGGCGGTACAGTTACAGTTGTATGTATGGGCCCCCCTCAGGCAGATGTTGCTATAAGAGAAGCGCTTGCTATGGGTTGTGACGACGGTATTCTTATCTCCGGCAGAGAGTTCGGCGGTTCAGATACACTCGCTACATCAACAATCATCGCTGCAGGTATTAAAACACTTGATTACGACCTCATTATCACAGGACGTCAGGCTATCGACGGCGACACAGCTCAGGTTGGTCCCCAGATTGCAGAGCATCTTGGACTTCCTCAGGTTTCATATGCAGAGGATATTCAGGTTGAAAGCGAGAACAGCATTATTGTAAGAAGACAGTTTGAAGACAGATACCAGAAAATCAGAATTAAAACTCCCTGCGTAATCACAGCTCTTTCAGAGCTTGCTGAGCCCAGATACATGTCAGTAGGCGGAACAATCGACGCTTACGCAAAGGAAATTAAGGTTCTTGGTTTTGAGGAGCTTAAGGATAAGCTTAATCCCGAACACATCGGTCTTAAAGGTTCTCCCACAAACGTTGTTCAGTCATTTACAAAACAGGCTAAGGGTGCCGGAACAGTTCTTAAAAACGCTTCAGCTGAGGAAGCTGTTCAGGCTATCATCGCTAAACTTGAAGAAAAATATATTATTTGATGAGGGGTGAGCTTAAAATGAGTAAAGATGTATATGTAATTGCGGAACAGAGAGACGGAAAAGTACAGAAAGTCAGCGTTGAGCTTATCGGAGAGGCTACAAAGCTTGCCAAGGATTTAGGCGAACAGGTAGTAGCAGTTCTCGTTGGTTCAAACGTTTCAGATAAAGCAGAAAGCCTTATTCAGTATGGTGCAGACAAAGTTATCGTTGTTGAAGACCCCATGCTTGAAAAATATGCTACAGAGCCTTACGCTAAGGCTATTACAGCAGTAATCAAAGAGTTCGAGCCTGAAATCGTTCTCTACGGCGCATCATCAATTGGCCGTGACCTTGCTCCCCGTGTATCGGCGAGAGTACATACAGGACTTACAGCAGACTGCACAAAGCTTGCTATCAATGAAGAAACAAAGCTTCTTCATATGACACGTCCCGCATTTGGCGGAAATATCATGGCTACTATTGTCTGCAAAAACCACAGACCTCAGATGGCTACAGTAAGACCCGGCGTTATGTCTGCGCTTGCTAAGGATACAACAAGAAAAGGTGAAGTAGTTAGCTTTAAGGTTGACTTCACACCTGCAGATATGAATGTTGAAATTATTGAAGAGGTTAAGGAAAATAAGAAGGCTGTTGATATTACAGAAGCTAAGATCCTTGTATCAGGCGGACGTGGTATCGGTTCACCCGAATTCCTTTCAACACTTAAGGAAGCAGCTGACGTTCTTGGCGGCGAGGTTTCTGCATCAAGACCTGTTGTTGACGGCGGCTGGATTGGAAAAGAGCATCAGGTAGGACAGACTGGTAAGACAGTAAGACCTGACCTCTATCTTGCATGCGGTATTTCAGGTGCTATCCAGCACGTTGCAGGTATGGAAAACTCAGAGCTTGTTATTTCAATCAACAAGGATGAAGGCGCTACTATCTTCAATGTATCAGACCTCGGTGTTGTAGGCGACGTTAAGGTTATCCTTCCTAAGCTTATCGAGGCAATTAAGAAAGTTAAAGCTGAAAAAATGAATTAACAATTCATTATAAACCCCAACCTATTTACATGGGACTGCGCAAAAGCGCAGTCCCTTTGTGTTTTATAATATATGTAAGTTTATAAAGCAACATTGCAACGGGGCTTAAGCTATGGTAAACTAAAATTTGAGAATTTACTGCAATTCCTTTTTAACGGAGAGTAAGTGTGCACAACAAATTGCCGTTTACAGTTTAAATATGGTATACTGGTAAGGGGATATAATATGAAAGGCAAGTTTATAACAATTGAGGGAACCGACGGTTCCGGAAAAAGTACCCAGATAGAGCTGCTTATGAGATATTTGGAAGATAAGGGACTGGACGTTGTTTTTACACGGGAGCCTGGAGGAACCAGCATAAGCGAGAAAATAAGAGAAATAATACTTGATATAAATAACAAAAAAATGACCGGAACAACGGAGGCGCTTTTATATGCAGCGGCAAGAAGCCAGCATGTTGAGGAGAAAATAATTCCGGCCGTTAACTCTGGGAAAATAGTTATATGCGATAGGTTTGTTGATTCAAGCATTGCTTATCAGGGTGCGGCCAGGGGGCTTGGAGCTGATATGATAATGGATATAAACAGCTTTGCCCTTCATGGAATAATGCCGGATTTAACGCTGTTTTTTGATTTATCGCCTGAAAAGGGTATACTTAGAAAGAAAAATGAACGCGAGCTGGACAGGCTTGAGGCCGAAAAGCTGGAATTTCATAATAAGGTTTACGAAGGGTATAAAAGTCTGTGCGGGAAATACCCTGAAAGAATACAGCCCATTAACGCTGACCAGAGGGTTGAGGACGTTTTCGATAATGTAAGGAAGGCAATTGACGGCCTTCTCAAAGGAAAATACTATGTTTGATAAGATAACAGGAAATGAACAAATAATAAAAAGCATGAAAAGCGCCGTAAAAAACGGTATGGTTTCGCATGCCTATATTATAAGCGGGGCTGAGGGAAGCGGTAAAAGGCTGATTGCGTCCGCATTTGCCAAAACGCTTTTATGTGAGGACGGCGGCGACGATGCCTGCGAAAAATGTACGTCCTGCCGTACCTTTGACGGCGGCAATAATCCCGACGCTGTTTATGTCTATCCGAAAAAGACCAAGGCGCTTTCCGTTGACGATGTAAGGGAGCAGGTAACCTCTGACGTAAATATAAAGCCGTACAGCCATAGGTATAAAATATATATAATACCAAAGGCGGATACCCTTACAATTCAGGCACAGAACGCTATACTTAAAACACTTGAGGAGCCGCCGGGTTACGCAGTATTCCTGCTGCTGGCAGAAAACACTGACGCGTTTCTTCCGACAATTCTGTCAAGATGCGTGGTGTTTAATATAAAGCCTCTTCCAACCGACAAGGTAAAGGACTATTTGATTGAAAACAGTATAGCGGATGATAAAAATGCCTCGGTGTTTGCCGAATACTCACAGGGAAGTATAGGAGCCGCCGTTAAGTTTGCAGCTTCGGAGGATTTTAATGAGCTTAGGAAAAAAGTAACAGGCGTGCTGAGAGACATGGGAAGGCTTTCATCCTTTGCACTGACGGAGGCCGCTCAGGAACTGGAAAACTTTAAGGATTTAACCGACGTCACCGATATGATATATATGTGGTACAGGGATGTCCTTGTATATAAAACGACGGGAAGCGACAGGACGGTTATACAAAAGGATATGGCTTCGGCAGTAAGGGCCGAGGCGGAAAGAGTATCCTTTGACGGACTTTACCGCGTGCCGCCGTTAATAATGGAAACTAAAAAGCAGATAAAGCAGAACGTAAATTTCGTGTTTGCTTTGGAGATGCTTTTTATAAATATAAAAGGAGAGTTATCTGAATGATAGAGGTAATAGGAGTAAGGTTTAAAAAAGCCGGAAAGCTTTATTATTTCGACCCCGACGGGCTTAAAATAGAAGAAGGCAGCCATGCAATAGTCGAGACTGTAAGGGGTGTGGAATACGGCACGGTTATAAAAGGAAATACAATGGTAAATGACAGCGAGGTAATACAGCCGCTGAAAAAGGTTATAAGGGAGGCTACACCTGAGGACGACGCCTGCGAAGAGGAGAACAGAAAAAAGGAAAAGGAAGCCTTTGAGATATGTGAGGAGAAAATAGCCAAGCACAGCCTTGACATGAAGCTGATTGACGTGGAGATTACGTTTGACCACAATAAGCTGATATTCTATTTCACTTCGGATGAGCGTGTGGATTTCCGCGAGCTTGTTAAGGAACTGGCGTCCGTATTCAGAACAAGGATTGAGCTTCGTCAGATAGGCGTTCGTGACGAGGCAAAAATGTTAAACGGTATCGGTATATGCGGCCGGGCGCTTTGCTGTGCTACATTTTTGGGGGATTTCCAGCCGGTAAGCATTAAAATGGCCAAGGAACAGAGCCTTTCACTGAATCCAACAAAAATATCAGGCATATGCGGCAGGCTAATGTGCTGCCTGAAATACGAGGAGGATGTTTACGAGGAGCTTAATAAGAAAATGCCCAATGTGGGCGATATTATAAGCACGGTGGACGGCACAGGGGAAATACTTTCAACCAATGTTCTTATGCAGGTTGTAAAGGCCGCGGTCAGAAAAAAGGAAAATGACCCGCCGACAATTGATTTTTATTCCCTAAACGAAATAAATGTGCTTAAAACAAGGAAGCAGAAGAAGCACGACGAACACGAGCATCTTGATACAAGCCTGGACGACTGACAAGCGGTGATATTTTTTGAATAAGTACAGATTTATAGATTTAATATACGATGTTTTAACAGAATCGGATATTCCTCTGTCCATTAAGGAAATATGGAAAATCGCTGAGGACAGGGGACTTACCAAAAAGGTTAATTCCTTAGGCAAAACGCCGTCCAAGTCAATGGGCTCGGCGCTGTATACGGATATAAAGTATAATGACAACAGCAAATTTATTCAGGTGAGCAAGGAGCCGCCGAAATTTTTTCTGAGGGTAAAGACCATAAATGAGGATGCGGTAAGGCTTGCCGACAGCAAAATTACCAGCTCCATAAAAATCAGGGAAAGAGACCTCCATAAGCTCCTTGCAACCTTTACATACGGAAGCCTTGATTTTAAGTGCAAATCAAAGACAATATACCACGAGTCCTCAAAAAAAGAGGCCAAGGGCAAAAACCGCTGGATACATCCCGATATGGTTGGCGTTTATTATCCTTTTATGGACTACGAGCCGTCTGTACTCAGTATGCAGTCGGTAATGGAAGAAAACCCGTATAAAATTTTTTCCCTTGAGCTTAAGATTGAGCTGAACTATTCTACTCTGAGGGAATATTATTTCCAGGCTGTCTCCAACTCCAGTTGGGCCCATAAGGGCTATCTGGCTGTTTTGAAAATGGAGGACAGCGATGATTTTTATGATGAGCTAAGAAGGCTTAACAACGCCTTTGGAATTGGCATTATAAAAATAAATACCAAAAATGTGAGCCAGAGTGAAATTTTATTCCAGGCAAGGGAAAGGCTTAATCTGGACTGGGACACAATTAACAGGCTGGTTAAGGAGAACAAGGATTTTGAAAGCTTTATAGGAGACGTGCTTCTTGATTCGTCCAACAACGATAAAAGGCTTATCGGAAAATATGACGATATCTTCGGCAGTGACGAGGAGGCCTACGACTACTCCAAGGCCAAGGGCATAATTAATTATTTGGATTGATATTATGAATGTTGAAATTAAGGAATACGAGCGTGTGGACGACCTCCACAGAAACGGCTACATGATTATTCAGGACCCAAAACGCTTTTGCTTTGGCATAGATGCGGTAATTTTGAGTGGCTTCGCCGAGGTTAAAAAAGGCGAAAGGGTAATAGATTTATGTACGGGAACCGGAGTTATCCCTATTTTGCTTGAGGCTAAAACAGAGGGCGGGCATTTTACCGTCCTTGAGATACAGCCTGAAAGCGCTGAAATGGCAGTCCGCTCCGTACTGCTCAACAATTTGCAGGACAAGGTTACAATTGACCAGGGTGACGTTAAAAATACGGAGGCGCTTTACAGGGCCTCCTCATTTGATGTTGTGACGGTTAATCCGCCGTATATGAACGATGGGGGCGGGCTTAAAAACGGTTTCTCCCCGAAAACAATAGCAAGACATGAGGTGCTGTGCTCGCTGGAGGATGTAATATCAGCCTCGGCAAGGCTTCTTGCGCCGCAGGGCAGGCTGTACATGGTTCACAGGCCGCACAGAATGACAGATATAATGGTAACATTGAGGAAATACAGGCTGGAGCCTAAACGGCTGAGGTTTGTCCATTCCTTTGCCGACAGGGAGCCGGTAATGGTGCTCATAGAGGCTGTTTCTAACGGCAGGCCGATGGTGAAGGTTATGCCTCCACTTGTTGTTTACAAGGACGACAGGAGCTATACTGACGAGATTATGAAGATATACTATGAATAGGGTGAGTATTTTTGAGCGGAACATTATATTTATGCGCCACGCCGATAGGCAATCTGGGGGATATGACCCTCAGGGTAATTGAGATACTTAAAACCGTGGATATTATAGCCGCCGAGGATACAAGAAATACCATTAAGCTGCTTAACCACTTTGAAATAAAAACGCCGATGACAAGCTATCACCAGCATAACCTTGATACAAAGGGGCCTGTGCTCATAGAAAAGCTTAAGGAAGGCAAAAACATAGCGCTTGTTTCGGACGCCGGAATGCCGGGAATATCAGATCCGGGCGAGGATATGGCCAAAAGATGCCGCCTGGAGGGGATTCCCGTTACGATAGCCCCCGGAGCTTCCGCCGGAATATCCGCGCTGGTGCTTTCCGGAATGGACGCCAGAAGATATGTATTTGAGGGATTTCTTCCAACCGACAAAAGGGAAAGGCAGTCGGTTTTGAAAAACCTTGAAAAGGAAACCAGGACAACTGTGTTCTATGAGGCGCCTCACCGCCTGACCGACACGCTTGCGGGAGACAGGGAGGCGGCGGCAGTCAGGGAAATAACTAAACGCTATGAGGAGGTAAGGCACGACACCCTTACCGGGCTTTTTCAATACTACAGGGACAATCCGCCTAAGGGAGAATTTGTGATAGTTGTGGCTGGGATGAGCGAAAGTGCGCTCAGACAGGAGGAAATTGACGGCTGGCTTGGAATTTCAATTGAGGAGCACATGCAGAAATATATTTCAGAGGGAATGACCGAAAAGGAAGCCATGAAGAGGGTTTCCAAGGACAGGGGAGTTTCTAAAAGAGAAATTTACGCGTATTTGAATAAGGACTGATAAAATGGAAGACAGAGAAAAGAGAACCTACGAGTTTTTGGATAGGCTGGGAATTAAATATGAAAGATACGATCACGAACCGGTAATGACAATAGAAGAGGCTGCGGAGCTGGACAAAAAAATGGGGCTTGAGATATGCAAAAACCTTTTTTTAAGCACTAGGCACAGCACTGAGTTTTATCTTCTGCTTATGCAGGGCTCTAAAAAATTTAATACAGGCAGGGTGTCAAAGCAAATAGGCGTACCAAGAATGACATTTGCGGACGATGTACATATGCTGGAGTTTTTAGACATACGCCCGGGAAGCGTAAGCCCGCTGGGACTTATAAACGATAAGGGCAATAATGTGGGGCTGCTTATAGACGAGGATGTGCTGGGCATGGACAAAATAGCGGTTCATCCTTGTGTAAATACCGCCACCCTCATTATTGAAACAGAAGATCTGATTAAAAACATTCTGCCTGCGTGCGGTCATACATATACAAAAGTTACGGTTTAATTAGTTTGATATAAAAGCTCCTGTGTATCAGGGGCTTTTTTATATTTGAGCAAATATTTGATTTTATCTGCCATAAGCATTTACTTAGATAAAAATATATACTGTAGGCACACGCAGATTGCGCTGAAGCAATTATAATATTATGTACAGGTGGGTGTAAATAAAATTATCTGTTATGGGCAGATGAAGGAAGCTATTAAGGAAACAAAACTTTTCACACCTAATACATCAAAAGCTGAAATATATAAAAGTAGGGAGATAAGTAATGCGTACAAAATGGTCTGTTACCAGCGATTATGAGATATATAATAAAATAAAACAGTTATCTGTAATAACAAGAATACCTGTAAGCAAACTGCTTGACGAAGCAATTGAAGATTTATTAGTTAAACATAACTTTATTGAAAAAGTAAAAAGTGACTTTCCAAGTTGATTTTATATATAAAGATAAAGGAATTAACCGAGTGACGGATATCTATAAAATAGAAAATGAGGAATATGATGACTGGCGATATTAAAGAAATGATTAATGTCATGCAGGATATTTATAATACATTCAATACAGGATTTGATAAATTGGATGCAAGATTTGTTGATATGAACGAACGCCTTTCTAAAATTGAAGCTGTTCAGAACACTACTAATAAAAACATTGATTTGTTGGTGCAGGGCTATAGCCCTATTACTGAAAAGCTCAACTCACTGTCAGAGGATATGGAAGTAGTGAAATTTGATGTAGACATTGTAAAAAAGGTTGTTACAACTCACTCCACTGAACTGAAACAATTAAGAAAAGCTAATTAAATACATATCAATACAAATAAGGACAGTAAAGGCTACTGTCCTTTTATTATGAGGTTAATCTTTTAGCGCTTAATCATAAAGATTTCAGATTTTATTGAATATTCATATATTTCGTGTATAATAATCAAATGAGAGGAGTTGAAGTATATGCTTGAAAAATTTGCATCGCTCAGCCTGTACAATTATTTTTATGCCGCAGTGCTTGCGTTTTTTATAACCTATATAATTACAAAGTTTATCAGGTTTAAAAAAGTGGTAAACAGCAGTGACGAGCTTTCTATGGACGTAAAAAACATAGACAAAAACTCCGTAATGGAGCGCTGTACAAAATTGTTTCCCATAGAGACGGTTGTTTTTCAGGGGGATGTATTTAAAAGAGGCATGAAGGTAAAAATAACAACCATGCAGAAAAAGGTTTTTCAGGGAGAGTTTGTTGGCAAAAACGATTTGGACATTATCTGCATTGTGACCAGAGAGCATATAATTGCACATGAAATCAAAAAGATAACCCAGATGGTATCCTTAGATGAAAAGAAATTAGACTGACAGAGGTGTTTTATGAACAACGTATACATTCCGGAAGGATATGAGTGCCCCCTCACCATATATGAGATGCAGAGGGCAATTGATTTTATAAAAAAAGTATTTCCCTACCACCTGAGCAGCGAGCTGAACCTTAAAAGGGTTTCCGCGCCGCTTTTTGTTGACGAGGCGTCGGGACTTAACGACAATCTTAACGGCTATGAAAGGGCAGTAAGCTTTGATGTGCCGGCGGCCGGAAAAAACGGACAGGTCGTACACTCGCTTGCTAAGTGGAAGCGTTATGCGCTTAAGCGTTATGACTTCTACGAGGGCAAGGGTCTTTATACCGATATGAACGCCATAAGGCGCGATGAAGAGCTTGATAATATCCACTCCATTTACGTAGACCAGTGGGATTGGGAAAAGATTATAAAAAAAGAGGACAGAAACATTGAGTACCTCAAGGAAACCGTACAGAAAATCGTTGACGCGGTATGTGATACATGGGGGCAGCTTAAAAATGAGTTCCCTGTGCTTTCTACACAGCTCAGCAGAGAGATAAAATTTATTACAAGCCAGGAGCTTGAAGATATGTACCCGTCCCTTACGCCCTCCGAGAGGGAAACCGAGATAGTTAAGGAATACAAGACGGTATTTCTTATGCAGATTGGCGGAAAGCTTAAATCAGGCAAGCCGCACGACGGAAGGGCGCCGGATTATGACGACTGGGAGCTTAACGGTGACATACTTTTCTGGAATGACCTGCTTAAGAGGGCGTTTGAGATTTCTTCAATGGGTATTAGGGTTGATGAGAAATCGCTGGACAGGCAGCTTACAATTTCCGGCTGTGATGACAGAAGAACTCTTCCATTTCATAAATCCTTATTAAACGGAGAGCTTCCGCTTACAATGGGCGGGGGTATAGGCCAGTCAAGACTTTGCATGCTTATGATAGGCACTGCCCATATAGGTGAGGTTCATGCGAGCATGTGGGATGAAGCGACTAAAGAGGCCTGCGAAAAAGCCGGTATTATGCTGTTATAAAATCAAATAATTTGCTGGAGAATTTTTTACGTTTCTCCGGCATTTTTTAATTGACAATTAAAATATATTACTGTATAGTTGTATTAAGTGATTAATACAACTATACAAATGCGGAAAAGACAGGGGTGTAATCAATGAAGTATTTAAAATTTATAGCAGTCTGCGCAATGTCGGTATCCATGCTCAGCGGCTGTGTATACTACAATAACGGAGGAGGCAGACCGTTAACAAACGAGGAAAAGGAAGAGGTAAAGCAGGCCGTTGACGAGGCTAAGGACGCTGCCAAAGAAGCAGGCAGGGAGGTCAGCAGTATACTTGAGGACGTAAAAAATCAGCTGAATGAAGAAATGGAAAAGGTTGACTGGGCAGAGGAGCTGTTTTCAGATTACTATCCGGGAGATCAAAAACCGCTGAGGATTATACGTATGAAGGCAGAGGATTCATACTCATCATCTAAAGAGGAAAAAACAAATTCAGTCGATATAGATGATGTCGAGGGCTTTATTAACGATATAGACGTAGATAAATGGGAGGACAGGGAAACTGTTCCGGCAGAGCAGGAGGCTGAATATGTATATCTGGTACAGCAGGAGGCCACAACTACAGTTCTTCAGGACAACACGGGAAGATACTTGGAAATCGCCAAAATAACCACATATAAGGACTCGAATTATGTTACGGTAACGGTTCTGGATGCACTGACAGATAATTTGGCCGGCATTATGCCTGAGAACTGGTTTACGTCAGTCTATGAGGTGCCTTCGGATACAGCCGATTATCTGAGAAAATGAAAGGAGGAATAGTATGAGACTGAAAATATTTACTGCAGCTCTGCTTGGCGCAACTATGCTGTGTTCATCAACCGCTTTTGCCGCGGAGCTGGACACTAAGGCGAAAACAGAGGATTTAAATTACCTTTATGAAACGCTTAAATCGGTTCACCCTGATATTTTCTATAATAACACGGAGGAAAGGTTCCTTGAAAAAAAGGCTGAAATAGAGCAAAGGCTTGACGGAACGAGCGACCTTGAGTTTGTTATTGACCTTCAGTCCCTCGTATCGCTTGTAGGGGACTCGCATACTAAAATATCAATAGGCGCTGATAAAGCACATTTATTTCCTGTTAACATGGCTGAATATGACGGTAAATGGACGCTTGTACTGGCACCTGAGGAATACAGGGAGTGCCTGGGAATGGAGATAGACACTATTGCGGGTCTTCCAATAGACGAGCTGTGCCAAAAATTCAGCGCCCTATTCAGCAGTGACAACAGTGACAATCTCAAATACCAGTTCTCAAAAAACTTTTACGTTCAGGAGTTTTTGGAGTATCTGAACGTAATAAAGGACGGAGAGCCTCTCAAACTGACAGTCCATAATGAGAACGGTGATAAAATTGAGCTGTCAGTAAGCTCATTTGCTTATGAGGATATAAACAATGTGAAATTTGCTAAGATAACGGACCTTGTAAAGGGAGTTCCGGCTACTGAATACGACGGGGACAAATATTATTTTGCCAAGCCGCTAAATGAAACGGCATACTACATTCAGTATAACAGGTGCATGGAGGACCCCAATTCTCCAATAGCGGATTTTGAAAAGCAGGTTTATGCAGACCTAAACAGCGGCGCATATACGCAGATACTCATTGATTTAAGGAATAACGGCGGCGGCTCAGACGGAGTTATACAGCCTACGCTCAAAATTATCAAGGACTACGCAGATAAAAACAATGCCGCAGTTTACGGACTGATTGGACAGAGAACATTTTCGTCGGCTATTATAAATTCCGTTATGATTAAGGAAATGGGCGGTTATCTTGTGGGGGTTCCCACAAGCGGAAGCGTAAACCATTTTGGAGAGGTAGGAAGCTTTAATCTGCCAAACAGCGGAATCAGGGTAAGCTACTCAAATAAGATGATTTGGCTTGGCGATTATTTGGACGCCGCCCAGGGCTATGGCATAGAATCCCTTAAGCCGGATTTGACCGTATACGAAAGCCTTGAGGATTATTTAAACGGTATTGACACAGTTGTGGAGACTGTTTTGAAAAATCCGGAAATACATGAATACAGCAGCGGAAAGCCTTTGTATCTAACAAGAGGCAGGCTTGTAACATATCTTTATGAGATTGCAGCGGAGGCGGGAAAGGGCGGATATGAGGGCGTTTCGGACTTTTATGACGTTTTCCCTTTCGCAGAAAATTATGACGCCGTATGCTGGGCTGAAAAGAATAACATTATAAGCGGTGTAAGCGAGGAGGAATTCGGCCCCTCTAAGCTTGTGACAAGGGAGGCTGCTGCGGTTATAATTGACAGGTTTATGGACTTTATGAAAGCGGATTTGCAGGCAGGAAAGGCTGAGCTTTCCGACTCCGACAAAATAAGCGGCTGGGCGGAGCAGTCCGTGAATAAAGCTGTATCAGCCGGAATTATTGAAACGCAGAACGGGGCGTTTAATCCAAGCGGAAATATAAGCGAGGAGGACGGCAGGCTGCTCGCGCAAAGAGTAAAGGATTTGGTTCACGCATAATAAAAAGCTCCTGTTTGAATTATTCAAACAGGAGCTTTTATTTTTATTCAGTTTCACTCATTTCATCAATGAGCTTGTTTTTAAGGTCAATAAGCTTATCAGAAAGGTCCACTGGAACAATATGAGGATTGGCAAGACGCCTGTGCTCGTCCCAAAGGGTTTCAAGCTCCTTCTGACAGTAGGAGCGTATATCCTTGACGGAAGGGGATTTGTATACGCACTCGCCGTTAATAAATACAGGAACCAAAAGCTCTCTGATTGTATATTCTCCCGGCTTAAGTATCATCTTTTTCCATTTAGCCATATGGTCGAAAAGCTTAATTCTTTCGTCCTGACTGTAATGCTCCTCCTCAAGACAGATAAGGTCAGCCTTGATTTTACCCGTTGATTTATCATAGAAACGGATAATCTTCTTAATTCCGGGATTTGTTACCTTTGACGGATTGTTGCTGAGCTTTATTTTGGGAATAAAGGCGCCGTTGCCGTCGCTTTCGGCAGCAAGCTTATATACGCCGCCGAAGGAAGGGCAGTCATCAGAGGTAATAAGCTTTGTGCCTACGCCCCAGTTGTTTATTTTAGCGCCCTGTAGCTTAAGGCTCATTATAAGGTTCTCGTCAAGGTCGCTGGAGGCCGTTATTTTAGCGTCCGTAAAGCCGGCCTCATCAAGCATTTTTCTTGCCTTCTTTGAAAGATAGGCAAGGTCTCCGCTGTCAAGGCGGATGCCGTAATTTTTAAGCTCTATGCCTGAGGCTTTCATTTCCTGCATAACCTTTATCGCGTTTGGAACGCCGGAACGCAGCGTATCATAGGTGTCAACAAGGAAGGTACACGCCTCGGGGAAGGTCTGGGCATAGTGCCTGAAGGCCTCAAGCTCCGAGGGGAAGCTCATCACCCAGCTATGGGCATGGGTTCCAAGCACAGGCACGTCAAACAATTTTCCGGTAAGCACGTTGCTTGTGCCAGCGCAGCCGCCGATTACAGCAGCCCTCGCGCCATATATTCCGGCGTCGGGTCCCTGCGCGCGGCGAAGACCAAATTCCATAACGGCGTCGCCGCCGGCGGCCCATACAACGCGGGCTGCCTTTGTGGCTATAAGCGACTGATGGTTTATAATGTTAAGCACTGCCGCCTCTACTATCTGCGCTTCCATAATGGGCGCTGTTACCCTTATAAGCGGCTCTGTGGGAAATACGATTGTTCCCTCAGGTATTGCGTATATGTCACCTGTGAATTTAAAGGTTTTAAGGTAATTCAGAAATTCATTTGAAAAGGTATTCATTGAACGCAGATATTCAATATCGCTGTCTGAAAACCTGAGATTTTTAATATAATCTATTACCTGCTCCAACCCTGCGACAATTGCAAATCCGTTGCCAGAAGGATTTACACGGTAAAAAACATCAAAGACTACTGTCTTGTCATTGCCGGCGTCAAAGTAGCCCTGCATCATTGTCAGTTCATAAAAGTCGGTCAGCAGCGACATTGTTTCGAAATTCATTTGTATAACATCCCTTCATTTGTATATACACTCGATTATACACCATTTTAAAGAGAATTAACATAAAAAATCAATGAAAAATTACCTTATATGCGGTCTCTTTCGTCCAAATTTTCAAAGTGGACATAATCGCTGTCAACTGTTATTGTTATTTTGCCGTCACTGCATTCATCGGAGATTTCCTTCAGCTTTTTAACCGCGTCGGATTTTTTCATTTTTAAAAGAACGTCAATATCCTCGCTGTACCAGTAGCTGTTTACTTTATCTGCAAAGTCAGACAGCGCCTTATCCCGTTCTCCTATTGTTATAAGGCCCTTGTCCTCAATATGATAGTTCATGTCAAAATACAGGCGGCACCAGCCATATGCACCGCCATGGGAAGCCTCCCTGTACAAATCAAAGCTTCCAAAGGAAGGGTCTTTCTCTGCGGTGCCGTTGTTTATGCTGTTTACATACATGGCGTTTTCGGTGTTGGAGGCAATAAACGTAACCTTTACAAATTCCTCCTGCTCAGGAGAAAGGCTTACCAGAAAATCATCATGGACGGCGCCCTCCAGTATTCTGTCGTGCCTGTCATAGCTTTCGTTGGACCAGTCCAGCAGCAGACGGTTAAAGGCATCTACAGACATGCTTTTATAGCCGGGAGTCATTAGGGCAAACAGGGAGGCGTAATCCTCCTCGTCGGCATAGGGGATGTTGCTCAGCTCATAATCATAGTCGGCTGTTTCCTTAGTTCTTATTTCATCCCAATACTGCTGGTTATCAGCCTTTTTAAGTCCAGCAAGCCTTCCGTTTTCGTAAACGGCTTCAAGCTCAACCGCGCCGGGGGAATAGCCTCCAGTTCCCATATGGTCTGTTATCCATTCTCCGGTAGTACTGTTGTAAATACCGCGTACCTCTGTGTTTTCAAAGTACATTTTAAGCTTAGGATCACCGTTTGTATTCTCAACGCTGTAGGTTAAGCCAAAGGGGGCAAATTGAGCCAGTTCTGTTTCCAATTCCTCATTTATCTGTCCTATAGTTTCATCAGATGCGCCATCCTGATAGGTAAAAGGGGTACAGGATACATAAACTAATGAAATTTGCAGACCGTTTTTTGAGTATTTTTCAGCTAGATTGAGTATTTCCATAGTTCCGGCTTCGGTCATGCTATCCTGGCTTTGCAGTGTGTCAGCGGAAAGAGTCCTCATAAATTCAGATACTCCCTCTGACAGGCCGTTCCATGCGTCTTCATATTCTCCGACAGTCAGTGTATCAGGATTTTCTATTTCAAAGGTCACAGCATATTCAATGCTAACCGGTTCATTTTTGCCCCTTGCTTCAACATATCCGCCGAAATCCCTCGATTCCCATCTTTCAGCCGTAAGAGGCTCAAGCACATAAAAATAGAATGCGGAGGTTTTATTGGTATCTCTCATGTCAAAGAACTGCTCGTTTTGGGAAAAGCGCTCAAGCAATTCATGGTACTGTTCAGTGTCAGTCATTGTCCATACCCTGTTTTGATATTCCGAAACCGTCATGCTTTTATAGCCGTCAAAGCGCAGGGCTGAAAGCTTAGAATATTCCTCGTCAGTAAAATCCGTGTTTGGTATGGCAGGCAGAGAATTATTATTTGATGAGGTTGCAAAAACAACCGATACAGCCGCAATTAAGGCCACTGCCGTTATTACGGCGATTAGAGAAGCTCTTTTTGTTTTCATAACCGCGGTTATTCTATCCTCAATGGCGTTTTTGCTGAAGCCGCTGCACAATGGGTTAAAGCCGCTCTGCTTTTCCTCCATACTGATAAGCGCAAGGGCATATGAAGAACGGGTCTCTTCCCCGAAAAGTCTCACAACTGCCTCATCGCAGGCAAGCTCCATATCGCGGTTAGCCAGAATATACATGACCCATACCATAGGATTAAACCAGTGCAGACAAAGCGCTAGTATTAAAATCAGCTTGGCAGCCGAGTCAAACCTCCTTATGTGGATATATTCATGGGCAAAAACATAGTTAAGCTGGTCTGCATTTTTCCAGTCGGTATTTGCCGGCATTAATATTACGGGTCTGAGTATTCCGTAAGAAAGCGGCGCCGAAATTCCATCGGACTGCCTGACATCAATTTTACGGCTTATACTGTGGTTTTTAAGCCAATCCTCGCAGAACTCATTTTTTACCGGAAGCGACATACTGAATTCTCTTTTAAGGCGTATATATGATACTGCAAAAATAATCGCAAGCAGTATTGCTCCGGCTGTCCATACGACGTACCAAGGCGATATTAAGGAACCTTCGTATGCCGGAGCGGGCTTGTCCGGTATACCGGACAAAAGCCTTGCCGCCGGTGCGGCTGTATATGGCACGGCTTTATCAACAAGGGTATATGCGCTTAAGCCGGACGGGACTGAAAACGGCAGTAAAAGGCGCAGAAGCGCCACGGCCCAAAGAACAAGGAAGGTTCTTTTGGGAAGCCTGTTTATTAACAGAGCCCTTACACATACTATTACAAAAATCAGTACCGCTCCTGAAATACTCATTTTAACCATGTTCATCTTTTATCCCTCATTCCAAGTCCCTGACTATATTTTTCAGCTTTTCAATTTCAGTTTTTGAAAGTTTTTTTCTGCTTATCAGCGCCGAAAAAAGCTTATCCGCAGAGCCGTCGTATATTTTATTTATAAGCTCGTCCGTTTCAGCCGCCTGTACGGCCTCCTTAGGTATAAGGGCATGGCACATAAAATTCGGTTCGCTGCGCTCAATAGCTCCCTTTTTAATGCACCGCTTAATTATGGTATAGGTTGTGTTCATGTTCCAGCCGGTTTCATCTTTTAAAACGTCTGAGATATATTTGGCGGTTTTATCCCCCTCCTTCCATAAAACGTCCATTACCTTTAATTCAGAATCAAACAGCTTAATATCCATTTTTTTCAGCATCTCCTTTTCACAGCATAAACTACTGGAGTAGTATAATTAGACACTACCACAGTAGTGTAAAAATGTCAACACTACTGTTTTATAGAAAAAGAATATATTAAGCCGATTTGGGCAAATATTTATGTAAAAGAAACAGTTTTTAGTCTTTACAAAAAATATTCGGTAATGTATAATACCTAATTGTCGGAATAGTAATATTCCCTAATTTAAAAGACAAACGCTTTGATGCGGACAGTAGGTATGCTTTTAGGTTTCAGCGAATACGGGATGGTGCAAGCCGTTTACTTAATGTGTATCGAAAATCACCGCTGAGCGGTCCGGTGAAATAACAGTAGCCAGGAACGTTTCCCTACGTTATAGGGGCATGTATAATTATTGTTATACGGTTCGAGGTGGACGTTATAATAAACGTCAAATCAGGTGGTACCGCGGAGAGTAAGGCTCATTCGTCCTGTTTAAGGATGTGAGCCTTTTTTTATTGTAGCTGTAAGCCATGCAGTCGTTTAGCTTTAAACAGACCGCACGTGCTTGCATAATGCAGGCTGTTTAAAGCTAAACGAGTATACGGCGACAGCCGATACCGAAACGAAGCGAGAGCGGCGTTGAGGTAAAGTATGGCGTCAGACTGCCAAAGCAGGTAAGGCAAGCCGGCTGAAACGCATGGTCAAAAACCACTATTATATTGGAGGTAAACGAGATGTTATACGAAAAAGTGTCCACTGACCTTAATTTCGTGGACAGGGAGCAGAAGGTTCTTGATTTCTGGAAACAGAATGAAATTTTCAAAAAGAGTATAAAGCTGAGAGAAGGCAATCCGAGATTTACATGGATTGAGGGCCCTCCTACAGCTAATGGAAAACCCCATATCGGACATGTGGAGACAAGGTCTATCAAGGACCTTATACTGCGTTACCGTGTTATGAAGGGCTATGATGTGCTTCGTAAGGGCGGATGGGATACCCACGGACTTCCTGTTGAGCTTGAGGTTGAGAAGCAGCTTGGAATAAGCGGGAAACCGCAGATTGAGAAATACGGCGTTGAGCCTTTCATTAAAAAATGCAAGGAAAGCGTTTGGAAATACAGTACGGAATGGGAAGAAATGAGCGACCGTGTTGCTTTTTGGGCTGACATGGAGGATCCGTACGTAACATACCATGACACATATATTGAGTCAGAATGGTGGGCTCTTAAAAAGATTTGGGAAAAGGGACTTCTCTATAAAGGCCATAAGGTAGTGCCTTACTGCCCCAGATGCGGAACGGCTCTTTCAAGCCATGAGGTTGCACAGGGCTATAAGGATGTCAAGGAGCTTTCCGTATACGCTAAGTTCCCTGTCGTAGGAAAGGAAAACGAATATATCCTTGCATGGACAACAACACCCTGGACACTTCCATCCAATGTTGCCCTTGTTGTAAACGCACATGAGGACTATGTAAAGGTAAGCTATAAGGGCGAGGTTCTTATATTCGCCAAGGCCCTTGTTGAAACACTGCTTAAGGAGGATTATGAAATCCTCGAAACCTTTAAGGGCGCTGACCTTCAGGGAATAAGGTATAAATGCCTTTTTGATTTCCTTGACGACGACCCTACGGGCTTTTACGTTGTTACAGACGATTATGTAACACTTACAGACGGTACTGGAGTAGTTCATACAGCGCCTGCCTTTGGTGAGGACGACTACAGGGTAGGAAGAGCTTTCGGGCTTCCCTTCCGTCAGTATGTTGATACACAGGGTAACTTTACAGGCGAGGTTAAACCGTGGGCCGGCAAGTTTGTCAAGGACTGCGATAAGCCTATTATTGAATATCTGAAGGAACAGGGACTTCTTTTTGCGGCCGTTCCCTTTGAGCACAGCTATCCTTTCTGCTGGAGATGCGACACACCGCTTCTTTACTATGCTAGAAGCACATGGTTTATTGAAATGACCAAGGTGCGTGACAAGCTTGTTGCTAACAATGAGACAATCGAGTGGTATCCTGATAATATCAAGCACGGCCGCTTTGGAAAATTTATTGAAAATGTAATTGACTGGGGCTTAAGCCGTGAGCGTTACTGGGGAACACCGCTTCCTGTATGGGAATGCGAATGCGGATATTTCCATACAATCGGCAGCGTTGAGGAGCTTCGCAGTATGTCGGATGACTGCCCTGAGGAACTGGAGCTTCATAAGCCCTATATTGACGCGGTTCATATCAAATGCCCTAAATGCGGTAAACAGATGACGCGTGTTCCGGAGGTTATTGACTGCTGGTTCGATTCAGGCTCAGCGCCCTTCGCACAGTGGCACTATCCATTTGAGAATAAGGAAATATTTGAAAAACGCTTCCCGGCAGACTTCATTACAGAGGCTGTTGACCAGACAAGAGGCTGGTTCTACTCAATGCTGGCTGTATCAACTCTTGTATTTGATACAACATCATATACGCACTGTATGTCTATGGGACACGTCCTTGACAAATACGGTATTAAAATGAGCAAGCATAAGGGCAATGTTGTTGACCCCTGGGATGTAATGAACAAACAGGGCGCGGACGCTATCCGATGGTATTTCTATGTAAACTCGGCTCCTTGGCTTCCCTGCCGATTTGACGATGAGGCTGTTGACGAGTCGCAGAGAAAGTTCATGGGTACGTTCTGGAACACATACGCTTTCTATGTGCTTTACGCAAATATAGATAATTTTAATCCTATGGAGTATAAGCTGGAGTATGACAAGCTTCCTCCTATGGACAGATGGATACTTTCAAAGCTCCAGACACTTGTAAAATATGTGGATGAATGTCTGTTCTCATACAAAATTACAGAGCCTGCAAGAGCGCTTCAGAGCTTTGTTGACGATATGAGCAACTGGTACGTAAGAAGAAGCCGTGAGCGTTTCTGGGCAAGCGGAATGCCTCAGGATAAAATCAACGCTTACATGACGCTTTACACAGTCCTTTCTACTTTGTCTAAGGTTGCCGCTCCGTTTACACCTTATATAGCGGAAGAAATCTATAGAAACATTGTGGTTAAGGTTGACAGTACGGTTCCCGAAAGCGTACACCTGTGTGATTTCCCGGCCGCAAACGAGGAATGGATTGACAAGGAGCTTGAGGAAAATATGGACCTTGTTCTTGACATTGTTGTTCTCGGACGTGCCGCAAGAAACGAAGCGAATATTAAAAACAGGCAGCCGATCGGCCTTATGTATGTAAGAGCTGAAAGAACGCTTCCCGAAATGTACGCTGAAATCGTCCTTGACGAGCTCAATGTAAAGAAAATTCAGTTTACAGACGATGTGGAGGGCTTTGTAACCTACAAATTCAAACCCCAGCTTCGTACACTGGGACCTAAATTCGGCAAGCTTGTGCCTAAAATCGGCGCTGCGCTTGGTGAGGTAGACGGAACTGCGTTTATGAACGAGCTTAAGGCAAACGGAAAGGTTACCCTTGTTATCGAGGGAACAGAGGTAGAGCTTGAGGAAGGCGATCTGCTTATCGAGACTGCGCAGAAGGAAGGCCATATTTCTGTAGAGGATAACGGAGTTACCGTCGTTATGGATACAAACCTTACGGAAGAGCTTATTGAGGAAGGCTTTGTAAGAGAAATTGTAAGCAAAGTACAGACAATGCGTAAGGAAGCCGGCTTTGAAGTGCTTGACAGAATTGCTGTTTATCATAAGGACAGCGATAAGGTCGCTGGAGTAATTGAACGCAATAAGGAAAGCATTATGAGCGATGTTCTTGCCTTGGAAATGACAGAGGGCGAGGGCGAAGGCTATACTAAGGAATGGAACATTAACGGTGAGAAGGTAACACTTACGGTTAAGAAGATGTAATATAAACAGGCCGGCAGATTTTCCGCCGGCCTGTTTTATAAATATGAATAAGATAGATACCTAAGGCCGTGATATTTTTAGGGCCTCATCTAGGCTTTACCATGGAAACCAAGGTCTCAAATCTTTTCTGAGACGGCAGACCTGAAATTTTTTCTTTAGGGGGAAAGCCCTTGTCAAATTCCTCAGCCTCAGCCTCGTCAATCTCAAAAACCTTATCCTCTATAAACCGGCCGTCACAGTCTGCCAGTGCGCCTTCTTTCAATTCCAAAGCCTGAAGGGCGGCGGCATACATATTGTCGGCTGTGCCTATGCCGTATTTTTCAGCGGGAACAAACCCAAAACGGCAGTAGTAATTAGGGTCGCCCATTATGAGAACAGCGTTGCAGCCCATTTCCTTCGCTTTTAAAAGGCTGTGCTTTATTAAGGCGCTTCCGATTCCTCGGCTCTGATATTTGGGAAGCACTGCAAGAGGGCCGAAGCATAAAACCCGAATTTCTTTTTGGTTGTCACAAAGGATTTTTGCTTCAGTATACATGATGCTTCCTGCTATTTCGCCGTTGATTTCTGCCGCAAAATCCAGTTCCTTTATAAAGGAACTGCTTGTACGCATTATATGTGCCAGATAGTGCTCAGTACAGCCCTCGCAATAGTGGTTGAAAAAGGCCTCACGTATTACATGCTCGACGGCACTGTAATCATCGGGCGTTTCGTTTCTGATTACGAGACCGTCAGAGGCGCTTTCCCTAGTAACGAAAGTAAATTTTATGTCGTCTGCTGCCAAGGTAAGATAGCGAAGTCCCTTGCCGTTAACCATGGCGTGATACTCTGTCTTTCCATTATTATAAACAAATTCATCATAAAGCCATGAACAACCGTCAATACCCTCGTCTTCTAAAACTTCCGCATTTATATACCTGACTTCTTTGCAGGAGCTGCTGTAAAAATCGGGTTCAAATTCTATTACATAATCTTTCCCATCCCAATGGTGGGAAATTATTTCATTGTCATGAAAACCATATTTTTCAATTATAGCCTGCGGAAAATGATCTTTGATTGTTTCAAAGTATTCCATATAGTCGGAATGAGCCTGTTTTACACGCCTTTTGCATTCAAGACTGTATGCCTCTATTTTGTCATAAACTTCCTTTGAAACATAACCCAGGGCAAGAATTCTTAAATCAGCAATTTCTTTGAGTATGGTTTCCGGAAATTTCTTTTTCAATATAGAGAGAGACAATTTATAACTTCTTTCAAAGTCATTGGTGATTTTTTTCTCATCGTATACATAGGGTACAAAGCTGTCGTGCATCTTTCTATTATTTTCTACCATCTGAAGGCGGATATCCTCTAACTCATGTTCAGTATATAATTCCTTTGCTAAACCGACCTGCCTGCCGTCCTTAGATGGCATTATTTTAGGAGCCTCAATTTTTTTATCAAGGGGATAAACAATATCGGCGGTAAGAAGGGACTTAAGTTTTTTATCGACAAGTTCTGTTTCCAAATCTTCATTATATCGGTAATGGAAGTATTCTTCTGAAAAGGTCTCAGCTCGTTTTTCAATTTTAAGTCCGAAGGTCAGGTCGGTATGCTGCATCATTTCGTAAATTTCTTTAGTGAAAAATTTCATTTGTATACCTCCAGTTAAATATGACTTTTTTTAATTCTACTATACATATTTTGGCATAACAACATTCTGTGAATTTGTTAAGAAATTTTTAGAAAAAATTTTTCGCCAAACTTCGCATTTTTATGCTTTTTATGGTATAGTAAATCTATATAGACTTATTTATTTGGAGGGGTGTTTATGAACAGGAAAGCGGCACTGTTTCTTGCGGCTGTAATGGCGGCTGGTTCTGCTGTCAGCGTTACAGCGGCAGAGACGTTTGCAGATATAAATGATGTGCCTTGGGGAGGTGCCCAGGCGTACATAAACAGCGTGTATCAAAACGGACTTATGGTCGGAGACGTAAACGACAACGGAGAAAGGGTTTTCCGCGCCAAGGACAGCATATCCTATAATGAGACTGTACAGCTTGTTTACAGCCTTTCGGGAGAGAAGGCAAGCGACGAGACAATAAATAAATGGGCAGAGGACATGAGAAAAAACAATATTCCCAGATGGGCATATGACTGCGTTTCCTACGCGCTGGAAAACGGAATCATCTCACGCACAAATATAGCCTCTTTTATGAACCTTGACGGAACGGCAAGAAATGCCACCAGAGAGGATACAGCATATATTTTCGGTAAATTCCTGGAGAAAAAGGGTCAAAAGGCGTCAGCCGGAGCAAAGGGCTTTGCAGATGTTAATAAAATATCGACCGTATGCCAGCCGTATGTAAGCCTGCTGTCAAGTCTTGGCATAATTGTCGGAGACGAAAACAATAATTTCAATCCGAATAATACGGTAAACAGAGCTGAAATGGCTGTTATTGCCACAAAAACCAGCAGCATCCTTAAGGACATAGAGGAGGATCCTGTACACAGCGAAAAGCCGCAGAGTGATTATTCTGGATATATAAACAATGTAACCGATACTTCAATACAGATTTACACCTTCGACGGAAACAGCGTAATTCTTGACAGGGCATGGAATTCGCAGTTTTATCTTGACGGCGAGGAAATAAGCACAAGGGGTATTTATTCCCTTACCTCCAACGGAATACTTGTAAAGGCCAATGTATACGTTAACTCCGATGGCATCGCAATGGAAATTTACTGTACAAGGGCTGAGGTTGAAGGACGCGTGTCGGGAGCCGGAACAAAGCAGGGCTCTTATAAAAAGGGAAGCAGGAAATATGAGTACGCATTTGATACGGTAACAATTACTTTTACAAGCGGACTGAGCAGATCGTATATTATAGATGACGACAGCAGCCTCTATTATGACGATGATGAAATAGATTATGATGAGCTTCTCGAGCTTCTCGGCAAAAAGAAAATCGGCGATGATGCAGAAGATGATGAGAAAACTGAAAAGTATCTCCATATTTATGGTGAGGCCGAGGTAGAATACAACGATGAATACTACGTTTATCCGCAGGCCGCAATTAAAGAACTGCATATGTACAGCATTATGCTTGAAGAGGCTGTTATTTCAGAGATTAACGGTGAAAAGGTAACTGTTCTTGATGATGAGGGACGTGAGTTTGAATATAAATTTGCGGACAATGCCAGATACTATGTTGACGGCAAAAAGAAAAGGCTTACAGATTTTAAGAAGGCTGTAAGGCTTAACTATTCAACGGTTACTATAAAATATGACAATGACGGATATATTACCCATATGTACGCTGAAACGAAGTAATTTAAAGAACAGGCTTTAAAAAGCCTGTTTTTTGTTTGCATAAATATTGAATATCAGCAGTGACTGTGCTATATTCAAGAAAGTTTCATACATAAGTCTGGACTTCGGAGGGATAACTCGAAAACAATCGGTTTATGGCATACTCTTGCAGGTTAGCATATTTGATTTATAAGGGCTAATATGATACAATTATCGCACAAGTGAGGGGAATTAAAATGAAAGCGGTTTACTATATATGCAATAATAAGAACTGGGGGCATGTGGCCTCTATAGTATGGGAGCTTCTTGAAAGAGAGGGCTGTTTTCAGAAAAAGGCAGACTTTGAATTCGATGGCAGGGAAGTTTATATTTATGAAAAGGACGGAAACGAATATTATTTCGTTCCCACGGAAATAGCCCTGTGCCTTGACTATGATAGGTATCTGCCATATATGAATAAATATTTCTCTGACTTTGATATGTCCGCCATGGTAACATGGCATGAGGGCGCGAACTCACCTGAAAGGGTGCTGACGGTCCATTCGCTTGGAGACATGAATTCCGGAACATTTGACGTTATTGACACAAAATTTATGCATAATCTTTTGAGAGGCTACAAGCAGGAAAAGGACAAGCTTGGCCTTGAGGATTTTACGGTGGCGACAGAGGCCACGCACTGGTCAGGAGCGCACAGCGACGAAGCTGACCCGACGCTTCTTCTTCAATACAAGGTTCCAATGGTTGATATTGAGGTTGGAAGCGAGGAAGAAAGCTGGACCAATGAGAAGGCGTGCCTTGCACTTGCCAGAACGCTGACACATGTATTTGATAATGACGGCAAGAGAATACATAACATACTTTGTGTGGGAGGCGTTCACTTTGACCCCAATTATGCCGAAGCTGCTTTTGCAGACTGGGGAGACAATGAATGCTTTGGCGTAAGCCATATATTGGCCAATCAGTGGCTTGTTTCAGGGCAGTATGAAAATGAGGACGGCTTCAAAAGGGCCTGTGACTGTGTTGAGGCAATCAGAGGAGGTATCGAGGCTATAGCCTTCCATGACAAGCTTAAGGGCTGTTATAAGGATTTGGTAAGAAAGCTAGGAGAGCACTATAACGTTCCGGTTCTTAAGCACCAAAGGCTTAGAAAGCCTGAGGAACTGGAATTTAATAAATAAGGAGGAGATTGGATGAAAAGGTTAATTGCATTATCACTTGCGGCCGTTATGTCAATCGGCATGGCTGTGAGCGCCAGCGCGGCTAATTTCAGCGATATAAACAATGTTCCCTGGGATGGGGCAAAGGAATACATAAACAGCGTGGCTGACCTCGGCCTGATGGTGGGAGACACCGACAGCGCCGGAAATAAGACTTTCAGGGCAAAGGACAGGATTACCTACTGTGAGGCAATGCAGCTGGCATACAGCGTGCTTAAGGAAACAGACAGCCTTAAAACGAGTACGGACGCGTCTGCAAAATGGAAGAGCGCCATGCAGGCTGCCAACATTCCCGAATGGGCGTATACGTCCGTCGCGTATGGACTTGAAAGCGGAGTTGTAAGCGAAAACGATGTTAAAATATTTATGAAGGGCGCAGGAGAGAACAGGGACGCTACCCGTGAGAACGTGGCGGTTATATTCGGAAAGGCCTTAAGCCATATATCAGATGTTAATACGTCGGCGACGCTTACATTTAAGGATAAGGATGAAATTACTGCCAGCAGTGTTCCTTATATAGACCTTTTGGCAAGGCTTGAAATACTTGTGGGCGATGACAGCGGAAACTTCAATCCCAAAAACTACATCAACAGGGCTGAAATGGCTGTTATAGCCTCCAAATCATACAATAAAATAACCGAGCTTAAAAAGACTGAAACACCGCAGACCGTTGGAAGCTTCACAGGAAAAATAATCCTTACAGACAACGGAACTGACCAGCAGACGATAGCGGTAAGCGAGACAGGTAGTGGAAAAACATCCACATTTACGATTAATGCCTCAACTCCTGTTATAAACTCTGACGGCGAGGTTATGAGCTACAAGGATATAAGCCTTGGGGATACGGTTACAGTGACAACATCCAGCGGAGTTGTTGTGTCAGTTATAATTAAAGACGATGTGGAGGATTTAAAGGAAGAGGATACTAAAAAGGGAGATTCCCTTGAAGGATACCTCAATAACATAACATCAAAGGTAATTACCTTTGATACTGAGGACGGAAAGCAGTCAAGATACGAGTTTGCTTCTAATCCAAGAATTACGCTTAACGGAAGCGTTGTCTCCAAGGATGACCTTTATGAATATGTAACGGACAGAAATGTTCTTTATGTTGAGGTTAAGCTTGATTCGTCGGGAGATGTTGAGTCTGTCAGCGCTAAATTCTGCGACGTTGAGGGCGAGCTGACAAACGTAAAGGACAGCTCCGTATATGTTAAATATGAGTACGCAAAGAACAACAGCAAAAATGTTAAGGTAGAATTAGGAAGCAACTGCGAGATTTACCTGGACGGAACAAAAATAAGCGAGTCCAAGGCTGAGAGCCTTTTTGATGAGAAGGACGGAGGACTGTTTGCAAAGGTTAAGGTAAATAATCTCAATAAGGCCACAAAGGTTGAAATCTTCCACGATACATATAACAACGGTGAGCTTATAAGCATCAGCTCGTCATCAATTGAAGTAAAATCCAATTTCGGAAGAACTGTTGAGTACGAGCTGGACGACGACGCTGTGCTGACATTAAACGGCTCCGAGGCAAAATACAAGGATATTAAAAACGCCCTTAAAGCGTCAGATGTACTTGTTACTCTGGAATTCAACAGCAAGGACTTAGTTATAAGGGTGGACGCGCAGGTTAAGACGGCAAAGGGCATAGTAAAGGCTGCTGAAAGCAAAAAGCTGGCTATACTTGACGCCGATGAAAACAGAATGTCGCTTACAGTTGACAGGAATATAGAATGTACCTATAACGACGAGGAGGTTAGCTACTCACAGTTCCAGAAGCTGTATAAAAATGCTGAAAATGCCGTTGTAGCGGTGGCGGAGTTGGACGATGAGGGCAATGTAATAAAGGTTGACGCGTGGGAAGGCTCAAATACAGAGGGAAACATAACTTCAATATCCAGCAGCAAGATTACATTTGAGGATGTGGCAGGAATTGAGTATAGCTATAAAATAGAGCCTGCTGTAAGAGGCTACCTTGACGGACAGGAGCTTATGCCTGGTTCAAGAATTTTTGACCACGCAGAGCATGGCATGAAGGTTAAGGTGACATTCAGCAGCAGAGATTACGTTAACAGAATTTATTTGACTACAGAGGACTAAAGGTGTGATTATATGAGATATGAAGGCGCCGTATACAGGCCGCAGAGCGAGGCCGGCAGCCTGATTATACAGATGACTATAGGCTGTGCCAGAAACACATGCCGCTTCTGCAATATGTATAAGGCTAAAAATTTCAGAATACGCCCGCTTGATGAGGTTGTAGAGGATCTTTATATGGCAAGGGAGTACTACAAGGATTATCTTGTAAAAAGGGTGTTTCTGGCTGACGGCGACGCTCTTATATGCAAGACAGACGATCTGCTGTATATTATGGGCGAGGTAAAGAGGATTTTTCCGGAAAACGAGAGAATTACAATGTACGGCGCTCCGAAGGACGTTTTGCTTAAAAGCCATGAGGACCTTGTCAGGCTCAGAAATGCAGGACTTGAGATGGTTTACGTGGGAGCGGAGTCAGGTGACGACGATGTTTTGGAATATGTGAAAAAGGGAGCTACCCATGCTGAAATAGCGGAGGCCGGGAAAAAACTTAAGGCCGCTGGTATTAAGGTTTCCGTGACGCTGATTTCAGGGCTTGGCGGAAAGAAATATCTTGAGAGCCACGCTGTAAATTCAGCTAAGCTGATAAGTGAGATGAAGCCCGACTATGTGGGCTTTCTGACGCTGCTGCTGGAAAGTGGCGCGCCTATGTATGAGGAGCTGAGAGAGGGAAGATTCAGCTATCTTACTCCTCCTGAGGTATTTGAGGAATTAAAGCTGTTCATAAAAAATGTGGATTCGGAGGGAACGGTTTTCCGCTCCAACCATGCGTCCAACTATATTTCGCTGGGCGGAACATTCAACAGGGACAACGAGGCGCTTCTTAAACAGATTGAGGAAGCGGAGAAAAGAAACGTTTACAAGCCGGAGTATTACAGGGGCCTGTAAGAGAGGGTAATTGCAATGACTTATGTTGGTTATTTGGCAGGTATAATAATATTTGCGTCCGTATGGGCGGTGTTCGCTACAGGACGCAAAAGCTGGCTGGTTACCGCCTTTTGGGCAGGCATAATGTTTGTCATGTCTCTGGGGGTGAAACGTGGCCTTGAGGTCAACGGACTATGCCTGTTGATAGCCATGCTTGAGACTCTTATGACTATAAGGGCCACATACGGCATAAGGATTTGGAACCAGAGCCTTAAAGACAAGGGGCTGGCTCTGCCCATAGTAATTTATCTGATTACCGTGCTTTTAGTAGGCTACTGTGTGATACAGATACAAAAAATCGGCTACATTCCTGATTTCATGAGCTTCAAGGGTGAAATGGGAATAGTCAGAAAAATATTTAATCTTATAATTATATTTTTGATTTCCGGGCCGCCGGCGTATATTGGGCTAATGAGATTTGAAAGGTTTTTCTCAAACCCAATGAGCCTGACGCTTTTAAACTGCAGATTCTATACCAGCAGCATGATGGGAGGAACCGTTTTTAAGGGCTACTATATGTACGGCATAAATAACGGAGTAAAGTACTATTTCAGAATAACAAAGCGTGCGTATTTTATGCTTCGTTTTGAGGACAGAGTAGTGCTTGAAATGAGGAAGGATTTAAGGGGCAACATGTTTGCCGTTAAAAATCCGTGTCCAAAAAATCTTGAGCATGTGGCAAGACGTGATATAAGAATGGCCAAAAATATAGCAATGTCGGCTGTTGTGTATGCTATTTTGATGGTTATTATATTATAAAAACAACGGGTACCCTGGGGTATCCGTTGTTTTTTTGTCTTTAATTGCGCGTTATTGGATAAGCGGGATAGGGCATATACTCCTTATTGGGAGGGTATTGCCATGAAGATGAAAACAATAAAAAAATATTTCGTGCTTTCCCAGGTTTATGTTCTCATATGCATTGTAGGAGTGCCTTTTACCGTTGCCAGGCTTTCAGCCTCGGGTGCTTCCCTGCCGCAGATTATACATGAAAAAAAGAACGGAGATACCGAGGAATATGTTCCGGCGGTTTCATATACAGTTGGCGGAGAGGACATGGAGGAGTATTTAAAGGGCGTTGTGGCCGCAGAAATGCCGGTTTCTTTCCCGCTGGACGCCCTGAAGGCGCAGGCCGTGGCGTCAAGAACATACGCAGTCAGGGCTGTGGAAAACGCGGAGTTTGAACTGGCGCCTGCCGACATAGGTCAGGCATATATAACCAAGGAAAAAATGAAGGAAAACTGGGGAGAGAATTTTGAGACCTATTACGCAAAAATCTGCGAAGCCGTTGACGCTACGGCAGGAGAAATAATGGAATATGACGGGGAGCCGATACTGGCTGTATTCCATTCCACCAGCGCCGGGGAAACTGAGACGGCGGGCAATATATGGAACTATGACCTGCCCTATTTGGAGAGCACCGACAGCCAGGGGGATACCTTTGCCCCAAATTATGAGGTGACAAAAACAATAAGCGAGGACGAAATAATAGCGTCCATTAAAGAAAAACATCCTGATTTTCAGGCAGAAGCAGGTACGCTGTTTGATACCATAAAAATAAATCAAAGAAGCCAGGCCGGATACATAACAGATATAAGCATAGCGGGAATGACTTTTACCGGCAAGGAGGTCAGGGAGGCGCTGGGGCTTAGAAGCAGCAATTTTACCGTTGCAAAGGCAGAAGATGGAATTTCCTTTACAACAAAGGGATTTGGGCACGGCGCAGGAATGAGCCAGTATGGGGCCAAATACATGGCCGAGAAGGGTTCGGACTATAAAGCTATACTTGATCATTACTACAAAAATGTTACTATAGCCAAGCTATAAAAAGGGCCGTTAAGGTCCTTTTTTAAATCTTGACATTGTCTAGATATATGATATACTCAATATAGACACTGCCTAGATTGGAGGAGGCTATGAAAGACGGCTATCATCATGGGAATTTAAAGGAACAGCTAATACTTGCAGGAATAGATATGATAAACAGGGACGGCATAGAGGGACTTTCATTAAGAAAGGCAGCGGATAAGTGCGGAGTAAGCCACGGAGCTCCCTACAGCCATTTTAAGGATAAAAATGAGTATTTGCAAAATATAAACGCCTTTGTTGAGGAGGAGTTTTCAAAGGCTCTTTTGGACGCGGATAACAAGGAAACCGGCGCAAACACCGTTGTAAAAATGGCGAAGGCTTACGTCAGGTTTTTCAGCGGCAATCCAAATTACTACAAATTTTTTATGGACTACGCCGATTTCAGAATTGAAATCAGTGAAACAGAGATAAGCTGCGAAAATTCAAGACCCTTTGAAATTTTCCGCTCGGCGGCCCAGGAATATTTAAAGGGCCTGCCCAAGGACAGGATGGCAATGAATATTATTAAAATGTGGGCAATGGTGCAGGGGATAACGATTTTGGCAGTTATGCCAAGCGTAAGCTGCCATATGGACTGGGAAGAGTATACGCAAAGGCTTATATGCGCAGATAAGGAGGATAACATATGACTCTTGTAATACATGATTTAAGCAAAGAAGAAGCCGCGGCGTTTGATTTTAAAGGAAGCAGGGTTATATCTGATAACGGTAGGATAAGAAACTGCATAGGCTGCTTCGGCTGCTGGGTTAAGACGCCCGGACAGTGCGTAATTCACGATGGATATGAAAACGTGGGAAGCGAGCTGTCAAAATGCAGCCGACTTATAATTATAAGCAGATGCGCCTACGGCTGCTACAGCCCCTTTGTTAAAAATGTTCTGGACAGGATTATTTCATATGTACACCCGTGCTTTGAAATAAGAAACGGTGAAATGCACCACAAAAGAAGATACGATAATGAAATTACAGTAGACCTGTATATGTATGGCAGCGGTATTACCGAGGACGAAAAGAAAACCGCCGAGGGCATAGTAAGAGCCAATGCCGTTAATTTTGACGGAAGGGCCGGAAGGATTGTTTTTGCTGAAAATGCGCAGGAATTTGGAGGTGAACTGATTTGCTGACAGTATTAATAAACGGAAGTCCAAAGGCTAAGGAAAGTGCAAGCGGCGTTATACTCAGCGAGATTAAAAGCTGCCTAAAGGATGATATTGAGGTTTGTGAGACAAGCTTTAGAAGCGGCAAAATCAGTGACGGCGATATGGAGTGCATAAAAAGGGCGGACAGCATTATTCTTGCGTTTCCTCTTTATGTTGACTGTGTACCCTCAAATGTGCTGCGCTGTCTTGAGCAGATTGAAAATATAGACGCAAATGTATACGCTGTCTGCAACAGCGGCTTTTACGAGGCAGGGCAGAACGCGCTGGCCCTTGACGTTATCAGAAACTGGTGCATACGTAACGGGCTGAACTGGAAGCGCGGTATTGGATTAGGCGGAGGCGGAGCAGTTATTGGAATGCAGTCGGTGCCTTTGGGAAAAGGGCCCAAAAAGAACATAGCTAAGGCCTTCGGCATATTAGCTGAAAATGTGGCTGCCGGCACAGGAGGAGAGAATATTTACGTTTCCATTGGAATACCAAGGGCTGTTTATAAAATGGCTGCCGATATGGGATGGAAGAAATTGGTTAAGGAAAACGGGCTTAAAACAGAGGATTTAAACAGAAGAATGTAAATAGAGGGAGAGCTTTGGCTCTCCCTTTTCTTATTTTTTGCTGTACTCATCCCATGCCTTGGCAAGCCTTAGGGCTTGGTCATATGGATTGGGGCTTCCAGCTATGGCTGATACGACAAAAAAGCCGTCTGTACCTGTTTGGGCAAGCCCCGGAATATCGTTTATGGTAATTCCGCCGCCAACAACAACCGGAATTGGACTTAGGGAAGCCAGAAGCCTTATATCCTCCAGACTTCTGACAAGTATTCTGCCGTCTGTATCCTGACCGCAGTTGGGCTTTGTAGATGACGGATGGAGGGGACCGGCGCCGAAATAGTCAATCCTGCTGACATCTGCCGTCTTAATGTATTCAAACAGCTCATGGGTTCTTGCTGACAGGCCTATTGTGGAGTCATCTCCGAGATATTCACGGCATACATCCACGGGGATATCAGACTGCCCCACATGTATTCCGTCAACCTTTATTCCCTGTTTTCTTGCCGCAAGCACTACGTCAAGACGGTCGTCTATAAGAAGTGCCGTTTTATCGGATTTTCCCGCCTCCGCTATTATTTGTGCTGACTGTCCGGCAAGCTCTATCATCTCTTGGGCGGAGGCTTCCTTGGAACGAAGCTGTATACATGTAAAGCCAGCGTCAACAACTGCCTTAATCATCTGCGAAACGGGTCGGCCGTTAGTATTTTCCGGTCCGACAACAAAGTATTTTGATATGTCTAAATTTTTTCTGATGTACATGATGTCAGCCCCTTACGCTTCCTCTATTTCAAACGGATTGTCAGCTATATCCTCGGCTGAGGCGAGATACAGCTCGTCAATAAACTGGCTGTAGAAATTTCCCGGTCCTTTGACCTTGCTTTCAGCACGGCTTCCGGCAAGGTTATATACAGCCGTGGCTGTGAGCGCGGCTATAAAGGGTGAGGCCGCGGCAGCGTACACTGCAGCGACGCCTCCCAAAGAGCAGCCGGAGCCTGTGACCTTCTCCATAAAATGTGAGCCGCCCTTGGAGTATGCAAAAACAGTGCCGTCGGTTACAAGGTCAGTTTCGCCGGATACGGCTACAGCTCCGCCAGTCCATCTGGCAAGGGCAGCCGCAGCAGCTTTTGCGGCATTTACTGTGTCTGTTGAATCAACCCCGCGCACATTAGAGCCGCCGGCGCCTCCCTCAAGGCCCCAAAGACCTGCAAGAGCTATAACTTCAGAGGCGTTTCCCCTTATTATTGATGGCTTATATTCTTTAAAGCAGCTGAGCAGCCTTGTGCGAAGCTCGCCTATTCCTATTGCAACAGGGTCAAGAACCCATGGCTTTCCTAAATCATGCAGAGCTTTGGCCGTGCGTGGCAGCGTTTCCTCGTAAATTGGAAGCAGGGTGCCGACATTGATGTATGCAGACCCTCCGGCATTGGCTAAAAACTCTCCCTCATCGGGGAGATAAACCATAGCGGCGGAGCCTCCAACCGCAAGCTGGGCATTAGCCACAAAATTGATTGTAACGGAATTTGTTATGGAGCCCGCCATGGGATTGGTTTCCTTAACTTTTTTTA
>ERZ791886.261-NODE-261-length-35074-cov-5.057597_pt1 | contig 35074 bp, 43 predicted proteins | sample MGYA00510158_ERZ791886 | MGnify/ENA primary metagenome ERZ791886 (study PRJEB30046, sample SAMN00792063) | human gut metagenome | study: EMG produced TPA metagenomics assembly of the A metagenome-wide association study of gut microbiota in type 2... | reverse complement strand
CGCCAATCCTCTGCGGACGGTGGATTCCTTTGGCCGGGCCGTCCGCCGCTCCACCGCCCAGCTGAAGGCGCTGGATCTCTCCGCCGACGTGGACCGCACCACCGCCCGGAAAAAGCTGGACACCTGCCTTGCCAATCTGGAAGAACTGCGGCGAACGGTGGAGGCCCTGAAAGCCGGTCTGGACGGCTGATCTCCCCCCTGCCCCGCACTGTCCGCGCCGCACAAAACGCGTACGCCGCTCTGTAAAACCTCATAGGAAACAACGGTAACGGGACGCATACGCGTCCCGTTACCGTCATTTTGGCCGTCCCAGCGGAACAGAGTCACTTTTTAGCCGTCACACGCATATGGCAACAGCTGTCTCCTCTGCTGAGATATTCAGGGAATTCCATCTGAAGATGAGGAAAAAGGCTTGCCATGCCGAAATCTCCGCAGTTTGCGATTTGGCACAATTCCCATTGTTCATCTTTGGACAGTCCCAACTTTTCAAACACTTCTAAAAATGGACACGCATAGAATTTTAGCCCACTGTCATCAGGGCTGAGTTTATCATATACCATGTCAAACGAGTAAAAAGCCGGCCCATTTGCGACACCCTCAATAAACTGCTGCGCATTCGCATCCGCAGGCAGGTTCATTTTGCGACCTTTGCGCTGCCCAAACTCCAGGATCACTTTTTCGCAGGCCTCGCGAGCTTTTTCCGGATTCACTTCCTTAAAAGCCGTATAGAGCCGCCAAAACCATTCCGCACGATCCTCAATCGCATGATCCAGGATCTGAGTCATCTCTTCCAAAGAATATGTAGTGTTCGGCATGTCAATACTCCTCCTATATCGTTTCTTACTCTTTTAGTGACCACCCAAGTAAGCCTTGCGGACCTTATCATCGTTTTTGAGTTGTTGAGCATCTCCGCTCAGTGTAATCGTGCCGGTTTCCATGACATAGGCACGGTGTGCAATGGAAAGCGCCATGTTTGCGTTCTGTTCGATCAGCAGAATAGATGTGCCCTGCTGATTGATGGACTTGATTAGATCAAAAATCAGGAGTACCAGATTCGGAGCAAGCCCCAAAGACGGTTCGTCCAGAAGCAAGAGCTGTGGATCGCTCATCAGGGCACGCCCGATTGCCAACATCTGCTGCTCACCGCCTGACAGAGTTCCTGCGCTCTGATTGACACGCTCTTTCAATCTGGGGAACAGGTCATAAACGCGCTGATAGGCACTATCTATCCCCGCAGTATCCTTTCGGATATAAGCACCTAAACGAAGATTTTCCTGAACAGACAAAGCCGGGAAAATCTCGCGGCCTTCGGGAGACATACTGATTCCCATCCCTACGATCTTGTGCGGTGCCATGTTAAAAATGTTTTTCCCCTGAAACTCGATGCTTCCCTGTGAGCCGTGAACAAGACCGGTGATGGTATTTAATAGCGTGGACTTTCCGGCACCATTAGATCCAACGAGCGTCACAATCTCGCCTTCATTGATTTCCAGATCTATCCCCTTAAGCGCGTGGATTTTTCCATAGAAGGTATGTAGGCCCTTAACTGACAGCATCATTTGCCACACCTCCCAAGTATGCCTCTACAACACGCGGATTCGTCGCAACATCTTTCGGCAGTCCCTCTGCAATCTGCTTACCATAGTCAATCACATAGATCCGGTCCGAAATGTTCATAACTACGCTCATATCATGCTCGATCAGTAAAACTGTGTAACCCTTGTCCTTCAGTGTGCGGATAAAATTCAACAAATCCTCAGACTCAGAGTTATTCATGCCAGCGGCCGGTTCATCCAAAAGCAGAAGCTTGGCACCTGTTGCAATTGCACGAGCAATTTCCAGCTTGCGCTGTTCACCGTAAGGTAAGTTTTTGGCATAATCGTGCATTCTATGTTCCAAGCCGATAGATTTCAGAATCTGAATGGCGCGCTTTGTCTTTTCCGCTTCGATTCTCCTCCACTTTGGTGTACGGAACAGTGCATCGATGAAACCGTATTCCGTATTGATGTGAGTTCCCACCAACACGTTTTCCAGCACACGCATATTCATAAAAAGTCGGATATTCTGAAAGGTCCGTGAAATACCGGCCTTCACGATTGCCTGCGGAGCCTGATTTTGAATCTCTTTCCCCTCAAAAAATATTTTGCCTTCTTCAATTTCATATACGCCGGTCAAAATATTAAATACCGTAGTCTTGCCCGCCCCGTTAGGACCAATGATGCTGACAACCTCGCCCTTATCGACATGGAAACTGACGTTGTTGACTGCCGTCAATCCACCGAAACGTTTGGTAATATGCTGCACATCTAATAGAGTCATCATCCTAAAGGCCGTTTAATCCAGATGAATCTAAACCAAACGGAGGCCTCCTTTCTCTATGAATTGAATTGGCGGCTCTTTAAAGCTCGCCAGAAATGGAAGTAATATCTACACCTTTTGGCATCCTACAAGGCCTGTGAGACTGCCAGCCCAAAAGTCCCTGAGGACGGAAGTGCATCATGACTACCAAAACTAAGCCATACATGACAAAGCGGTACGCCTCCAACGGCCGCAAAACTTCAGGGAAAGACACCAAAAGAATCGCCCCCAGGAACATACCGCGAAGCGTACCCATACCGCCAAGAATCACGATACTCAAAATCAAAATGGAAGTGTCGAAAGTAAAGGAGTTCGGGTCAATATAGCGCATGAAATGTGCGTAAAATGCACCCGCAAGGCCAGAGATAGCTGCAGATAGCACAAACGCCAGCACCTTATAGTAAAAAGTCTTGATGCCCATCATGGTGGCAGCCAATTCGTCCTCACGGATGGCAATAAATGCACGGCCAATCTTCGAGTTGATAATCAGATGACTAAATAATGCCACCAAGAGCATAATCGCAAGCATCAGATAATAGGCGCCTCGATTTTGCAGAGAAAGCTCTATGCCAAACAGCGAAGGGCGAGGAATATTCTTAATACCAAGAGGGCCATTTGTGACACTCTGCCAGTTCAGTGCGACCATTTTAACGATTTCTGCAAATCCCAGTGTCACAATCGAAAGATAGGATCCTGTGAGCCGCAGAGAAGGAAGTCCCAAAAGCAGTCCTGCAAACGCTGCTATTACGATTGCAATAGGAGCAGAAACAAAGAAGCTCATACCAAAAGTTGTTACCAACACAGCAGAGGAGTATGCGCCGATAGAGAAGAAGCCTGCATTACCCAAAGAAACTTGCCCGGCATAGCCGGTGGAAATATTTAAGCCAATAGCCAGTGTCGCATAGATCATAATCATAACGATAATCCGCAGAACAATGGACGGCATCGGGAAAATAGGAAGGGCAAGCAGCAATATAATCAGGCCCAAAAGGAACCACTTCTGATGGTCCAAGACAAAAGCAGAAGCCTTCGCTATCAAATTTTTCATACCTTTGTAACTCCCTTCTTGCCGAACAGTCCAGCGGGGCGAATCACCAGAATTACAATCAGAATTATAAAAGCAAAGGCATCACGATAAGTACCGCCTAAGTATCCTGCAGCAAAGCTTTCGGAAAGGCCAACGACCAGTCCGCCAATCACAGAACCGTGCAAGACACCAATTCCCCCCAGCACTGCGGCGGCAAATGCCTTTAAGCCAATGGTGAAGCCCATGGTCGGATATACCAACTGGTAATATCCGGCAACCAGCGAACCCGCCACAGCGGCAGAGGCTCCGCCCAGGAAAAAGGTGAACATAATCACAGAATTGACATTGATACCCATGAGATTAGCAGCCTTACTGTTCTGCTCAACAGCTCGCATAGCCAGACCGATTTTGGTAAAACGAACTATAAAGGTGAGCAACAATAATAACAGCAGAGAAATGGTAAAAAGAATTAACTGAGAAGAAGTAACAGGAATGCTCCCAAGGTCTATGCCGCCAAAATCAAAAAAGTTGGGGAAAGATTTACGCTCACTTCCAAAAATAATCATCAGCATATTCTGAATGATATAGGATACGCCGATTGTTGTAATCAGACTTGCAATGGGAATTGATTTTTTCTTGCGAAGTGGTGCCAAGGCAATCTTATCGATTAAAACGCCTAGTACACCGCTAAGAATCACGCTGGCCAATACGCCATACCACGCCCCCCAGTGAAAGCCGATAAACATCATCGTCATGTGTGCGCCAAAGGTATAAACAGAACCATGGGAAAAGTTGATGAGTCGAAGAATGCCAAATACCAGAGAATAGCCTACCGCGACCAATGCATAAGCCATACCGATGGCAAGACCATTGAAAATATACTGTAAGAACATAGTGTACCTCTGGTTATCCTTTCGTCAGAATTACCGCACGGGACCGAGAACCGAAAGCAATTCTCGGTCCCATACAAATATAGCAGCAGGTAAAGACTAACTTGGCTTACGCGATCCGGATAAACTTGCCGTCTTGGATCTGGAGCTTCATGAATACCTTCTGTGCATCGCGATTCTCATCAAAGGTGATCGTACCACCCACGCCATCATAAGAAATGCTTTCCACATAGTCGCGAACAGCGGCGCGATCCTTACCCACATGGTCAATTGCTTCCATGATAATGCCAGCAGCATCGTATGCCTGGGCGGCCAAAGAAGACGGTTCTTTCCCAAAGCGCTTCACAAACTCATCGCGGAACTCAATGACAGCCGGATCATCGGACTCGTTGAAGTATGCTACGGGGAATACAGTTCCTTCCACAAATTCGCCGCCCAACTCAATTACCTGACGGTCATAAAGGTTTGCAAAAGCAGCCAGACCAATCTTGGGATCGATTTGCCGATACTGACGTGCAAAGGGCACAAATGTGTTGTGCATACCAACGACGATAATGGCGTCACAGCCGTCGCTACGGAAATTGGCAATCTGAACACTGTAGTCATCAGATCCGTCCATGCACTCCTGCTCACAGACCAGATTTAATCCCTGCTCTTCACACAGAGCACGCACGATCTCTGCTGTGGAAAGGCCCCAGTCCGTCTTGATGAACAGCATGCCAACGTTCTTTGCCTGAAGATTGTTCTTGACAGCATCCACCGTCGCAGCACCTTCTACACTGATGACAGTATTATTGCGGAAAATGCAATTTCCTGCCCCGGTAAAATCAGGGTGAGATGCGGAAGCGGAAATATTTGTCAGGCCATACTCTTGGAACGTCGGGGTTGCGGCCATACTAACGCCGCTAACATAACTACCGATGATTCCCATAACATCCGGATCCTCTACCACGCGTTCAGCGATGGCCGCAGCCTCTTCACCACTGGACTTGTCATCGTAGGAAACGATTTCAACTTTCATGCCATGGGCACCGCCCTTGGCATTCCATCGGTCAGCCTGGATTTCCGCAGCAACCTTAAAACTGGTACCGTATTCCGCATGATCACCGGTCAACGGTGCATATACGGCAACTTTTACAGTGCCCTCATTGGAATCGGAGGTGCTGCCCTGAGAATCACCAGAGGATGCATTTTTGTCACCACATCCAGTCAGAGATGAGAGAGCAAGTGCTAGTGCAAGGGAAATACCAAAAATCCTTTTCATGCGCTACTACCATGCAGAATGATTATGCATGGCTCCTCCTTTCATTTTTTATGATGTATATTTCAGCCGGCCGACTGCAAATATTTACTCTTTTTTCCGAACGGTGACCTCGCAGATGCTGTCACCCTTTGCGATTGTTTTTCCAAGTTCAAACTCAAATTCCGGGAACTCTTTCACGATTCCACGGTCGCCATCCATTGCGATGTCACAGAAAGTCGCAATATCTGCTTCCGAGAAGCCCAACTTCTGCCAAGCCGCTACCAGTGGACAATAGTGGAAATTGACCTTCATTTCGTGCTCATCCACACAAGTGGGCTCCATCTCAAAAATTTTTACTACGTTGTCGTTCAGAAACGCCTCAGCAAATGGCTTAATCTCATTCCCATTAGGGTACTTAGTATGTGCATGGAAACAGCCACAGCGCATAATGGCATCTCTGGCAAAGCTCATATCAAGTCCCCGCTTACGTGCTTCGTCAATCAGCAGTGCAAACCACACGGCCCGATGCTCAAACGCAGCGCGCATGTCATCGATATGCTGATCGCCTTGATAAGTGATGTGATTGTCAATCATGATAGTCCCCCCTCTTTCCTCTACATTGTGCGTTCTTCATATTTCTTCAGCTTGCGGTACAGGGTTGCCCTAGAAATTCCCAGGGCCTTTGCAATCGCATCCCTGCTCATTCCTTGCGCTTTCAATTTCTCTATCTGTTCCTTTTCAAGTTCTTCTATTGTCTGTGTGCTAGCAGCAAACGCTGGTATACCGATTTTGATAACGTCCGGCAGTGTGATACAGGAAGCACAGGTGCTCGCTAACCGCCCAACTACCATTTCTATTTCAGAAATGTTTTTCGGCCACTCATAATTGCACAAAGCTACCATGGCGTCTTCTCTGATAATGAAATTGGTTTTTTTATATTCGCGGCTAAACCAGCTTACCATATCGCTGAGAAGAGTTGCGACATCTGTCGGTCTCCGCTCACGAATCGGCTGAAGCACAAGCACATTTTGCTCCATTAGCTGGTATAGTTTTCGACTGAACCAGCCATTTTCTGTCAGCTTCTGGATATTTTCGGAGCTAGTAAAACAAAAGCGAATGTCCAATGGGCGGCCCCGTTCCGGAAGCGCTGGGCTTTGTGACATGGTAATGAAATCCGCCAGCTTATTCTGCAGGTGAATTGGCATCCGATTGATGTTGCTAAACAGGACGGTTCCTTTATAAGCTAGATGAATGGTTCCCACTTCCATAAATCTGCCATCCGGTGTGTTCCTGCCAAACAGCTCAAACACAGCGTTTTCTGAAGAAACTGTTGTGCAGTCAACCTCTACCAAGCGCTTGCCCGTTCTGTGGGAGAGGTCATGAATCAACTTTGCCACGGCTTTTTTCCCTGTCCTAACTTCTCCTTCTACAAGGAAGATCTGGTTCCCAGTTGTCAGGGCTTTGGACTGTGCCAATAGTCCCATGTTCTCCAACTGCCTGACCCAAATGCTGTTAGCAAAGCTGTCCGAATTATGTTTGTCATTGAGTCTTGTGGCGCAGAAATCAATATTTCGGAACAAAAACAGCAGATTCCTTTGGCTGCGGGGCGAATTTTGGGGGTTACAATAGGCTAGCCCATAAAATCTACGGTTTTGGACAGGATTCTCATAATAAAGCAACCTTCCTCCCCGTTGCTGCGGAGCTTGCAACAGTTCCCGAACAGCTGGGTGTTGGATTACAGATGTGATGCTCTGCCCTTGAAGATCCTCCCCCGTGTCAAATAGCACTTGAAATTTTTTGTTGCAATAATTGATTTGACCGGATATATCTGTGAATGCAACCGCATCATCAATAAAATTGACAACCATCTCCTGTTCCTGTCGAATATCATCCAATGCTTTATAGCGGACATAACTGATCAATTTCTCAGAGAGTAGACCCGCCATATTTTCCAAAAATCCAATGGAAGAATTTAACTTTTGGAACAGATTTCCCTGTGATCTGGGTACAACTACATAAAACGCGCCCAGAATTTCACCCTGGCAGATGATGGGGACTGCAATCACACCGTCCATTCGGCACGAATGAAAGTCGGGGCATCGTTTACATGGCGCATACTTGGAAGGATTGTCCACCGCCAAGGGTTGTCCCGTGGAAATTACGGTGCCGACGATTGAGTCCCATCGAACTTCTTCTGGTTCCTCAAATGAAGGACGTACACTGGAAATCCGGCAGAGATTTCGGTCAATTACAGTTACATTAACGCCTAAAACATCCGATATGATCTTGACGTGTCTCGTAACGACATCCTTTATATCCTTTAGCTCCATCTGCACCGTCTCCTTGTGCCCTTAGATTCGGTCAAGGATAAAATCTGTCAATTCCTCAATTTGGTATGCCATGGTGACAGCTCCCGGATCAAGGTGGCCAATTCCCTTGTCGCTCTGATAGCAAGCGCGGCCACGGACCGCTTCCATGTTCTTGGTATTTTCAGCGCCATCTTCCGCAGCTTTTTTCACGCGCTGTAAAAGCTCTGTCTCGGGGACTCCAGCTTTCAGAGCTGTTCGGTATTCCTCTACGGCAGGATACAGCGCATCGATCATCGTTTTGAAGCCGGGCTTAGACCTTCCCCGATCCATAATGGCCTGTAGCATCGCCTCCAAAACGGGAAAGAGAGAATGCACATCTATGGTATCAATGTCCACAGTGACCTTTGCAGCGGCAATGTATGCACTTCCATACAGTACGCCGGAACTACCTCCTATTGTGGACATCATTGTCATTCCCATCTGTTTATACATGTCGCTCACTGAAAGCTCTGCCAACTGCGGAGCGAGTTCCGCCAATTTGCTGAAGCCCGCGTTCATATTGGCCCAATGGTCTCCATCACCCGTAGCAGCATCCAGTTCCGTGATATAATCTTTATTTTCTGCTATTTTAGCCGCTGTGCGCTTCAGATACTCCGCAAATTCACGGGACGTAAGAGAAAAACCCATACTTGCCTCCTTGTTATACGCGAAATGCCGGAGCGTCACTGCGTTCGTCCAGAAGTTCCCTCAGTTCATCATCTAGCTTCAATAGTGAAATGGAGCAGCCTGCCATTTCCAAAGCCGTCATAAAGTTACCGACATAAGTGCGGCTGACCTTGATTCCCTGTGCCTCCAGCAGTTTGTGAACCTCGTTATTGAGTATATACAATTCCATTTGAGGTGTCGCGCCCAAACCGTTAACCATCAGCGCAACTTCTTCCGGTTTTTCCTTATAATCGTCCAGAATGCGTTTCAAGAGAATCTCAGCTAGGTTCTTAGCTGTCTTGACCGTTGTACGCTCTACACCGGGCTCACCGTGGATTCCCATGCCGATTTCAATCTCATTTTCAGCAAGCTCGAAGCCAGGTTTCCCAACGCCCGGAATAATACAAGAAGACATCGCCGTTCCCATGCTGCGAACATTGACGATTGCCTTTTCAGCTGCAGCTTTAACTTCCGTAAGGCTTGCACCCTTGGCAGCCTTTGCTCCCGCGACCTTATGCACAAATACTGTTCCGGCAATTCCGCGGCGTCCAGTGGAATATGTGCTATCCGGCACAGCTACATCGTCTTTTACAACAACCGTTTCTACAACATGGCCATCCATTTCTGCCAATTCCTTTGCCATGTTGAAATTCATAATGTCACCAGAATAATTTTTGATGATCAGCAAAACACCTTTGCCGGAATCAGCCGCTTCGATTCCCTTCAGAATCCGATCCGGACTGGGAGACGCAAACACATTGCCCGCTACCGCGGCATCCAGCATTCCGTATCCGACATACCCAGCATGTGCAGGTTCGTGACCACTGCCACCACCAGATACAAGGCCGACCTTCCCGTCTGTTTTTTCTTTACGAGCGATTACTTCTGCCCCGGGATAATATATAATCTTTGGGTTTGCCTTTTCAATTCCTTGCAGCATTTCTGATACAACAGCGTTTGGGGCATTGATGATTTTCTTCATGATAACTTCCTTCCTTTCTTCTGGTTGGTAGTTCAGCTTGAAACCACAGGGAAAGCGAGGAAAATAAATACGGTCGCCGTTATATGTGCAACTCGCCTGTGTTTAGTTATTTTATAACATTCAATTTTTAGCAAAGTCAACAAAATGTATCAAATTGAGACTATCTTCGACATCATGGCTAAAAAAATCTGGACACATTTTAACAATTCAACACATTCACTTGCCTTTTTTTCCTTCGTATCTCGATTTGATTCATTTTGATACGATACTGCTCACTCGCAGTTCCACGCTAAAAGAAAACCTACTGGGTGACTTACTGATGCAATTATCTGCTAAACTGCTTCCAATACCGATATACCACTCCAATGCCTGTGAAGCTGGTTGTTGATACAATACAGAATGCGGTTGGGAATCCATTGACAGAAGCGAACGTTTCCTTCTACAACGCGCGCAAGGACATTGCGCGATACAAGGCAGAACGCCATGCTGAATATGAAGCAGACCGGGTGCAGATTCACGCCGGCTGATCCGGACACAGAAAGGCGGAGCGTTCCGAAGCCATGGACACGGAAAAAGCGCGGCTGTCCGCCGCGCCTTTGAGCAAATATATAAATAATGTCCACTGAACAAGTGCCCAATTTTTGTTCGGAGCGAAAATCTCCAGTAGATATGTAAACAAACGCAAAATGGCGCGCTGAATCTTGCGGAGATTCAGCACCAGAACGGACATGGCGATCACATGGGCCGCAGTCTCCCGTAGCTTTGCAGTGACCAGCCCCATGCCACATTTACGCTTCGCCAGACTGAATCTGCGCTCCACTTCCACGCGCTCGCACTCATCCCGATAGTCCTGAGCCTTGTCTCTGGTTTCACCCTTCTTAGGCCGCTCCAGAGCCGGGCCGGAAAGACGGATCCCATGCGCCTTGCAATAGCTGAGATTCTCCCGGTTTCGGTAGATTTTGTCCGCCGGGATCCGGCTGGGGTAATGCCCCTCCCGCGCTCGGAACCGCTCTGCCATTTCCCGCAGATTTCCCGCCTCATTGTAGGCGTCAAAAGAACAGCACTCCAGCCGCGTCCATCCGTCAACGACACTGATGTCCAGCTTCGCGCCAAACTCCACTGGCTTTCCCGCTTTTCCCCGCACAATGGGCCGAACGAAGGGCTGGCTCACGCTGACGATCCGGTCAGGTACGCTGTGGGTACCTTCTGCTGCTCATAGACGGTGCGGATCGTGCCCAAACGTTCCGTCTGGCAAGGGGGCAGATTTTTTCCGGGGGACAGTTTGCCATCGATGGCATCCAGGTCGCGCCGGAGGTAAGCCAGCTGCTTCCCAATGGCTTTGCGGGTCATTTTCGCGGTGTGTTTACGGCATCTTGTGTATTTCAGGTAATCTTTCCGAGCGCGTTTGCGGTAGGTTCGAGGCTTCTTTCCGTCCGCGGGATCGTGAAGAACATCCAAAAGCTTTTCGGCGTTCTCTCTGGCCTCGTTGAGCAGAGAAACGTCCTGGGGATAACGGATATTGGACGGTGCGCAGGTGGCGTCCACGATCATAGTGCCGCTGTTTCCGCCAGTTTCCGGCTGGCCGTCAGAATCACCATCGTCATCCTTGGATTCGGCTTCTTTGACCTGATGCTCCCTTGCGTCCCGCACGATCATCTCATTGATCTCACCCAGCACTTCCGGCGTCAGGCGCTTGCGGAAATACACCATCAAAGACGGGCCAAAGGGCAGCTTTTCGTCATCATAGCCAGGATACCCGTAGAAATACTGAAGATATGGGTTCTCCTGAATCTGAAGCGCGGTTTCCTCGTCAGAATAGCCATACTCCGCCTGAATGATGCAGGCTCCCAAGGCCAGGCGCAGCGGCTTGGCCACATTGCCTTTCCGGTTTGTGAATAGGGCGGCGTAGCGCTTCTCGATCTCCAGCCAGGGGATCGTTTGGGCTTTTTTCACCCACCGGTTACTCTCTTTCAGATTCATGCCCACCGGCTGTTTGAAATCCGCCAGGCTGATCTGGCCATTGCTGTAACGATACATAGTCGCCCTCCAGGTGCAAGGTTTTTGCTGGGTTCTTGTCATTTTCCTTGCTCCAATTATACCACGGATTGACTTCTATGGATTGAAATATAAGGCTTTTTCTATTATTCAATGCACATTAAATAGAACCGGAGGATATGAAATGAGAGCGTTATTAAGATACGGAGCGGATCAGACCCGCATTGCCATCGAGGTGGAGGAAGCCGTTTACGAACCGGAGGACAAGCAGCTGCTGCTCTACACCGGCAGCGAGACCTGCTATACTGTCTCCAAGGTCGTGAAGGTCAACGCCGATTCGTTTATCGAGGAGCTGGCCGCAAAGGGATATTGCGATCTGACCCAGTTTGAAGCCGCACGGGACGAATGACAACGCACCCCCGCCAAAACAGAGGAGAGATGAACATGACCATGCCAAGCATGGGCGAACTGCTCGTACAGCAGGCCCAGGAGGCCGAACGGCTCCGGCTCTTGCTGCTCGCCGACGAGTGCAAGACCATCGAGGAGTTCCGTGAAAAGCTCCATGACCTGCTGAACAAGTAAAACGCCGGTACCGCAAGATCGAATCGGAATATATGATATGCAAAGATCACAAAAGCATGAGCGGCAAAGTCACGAAAAACGCCGGAACGAGGATCATGACAAGATCCTTCAGAATACGGCCCCTGTTTGCGGGAAGCCCGGAATCGATCTGCTCGATGTGGGAAAAAAGGTCAGAAACCCCAGCGCACATGCCGACGAACGCAACGACGCCGAAAAACAGATAATACGCGATCATAGCAGAACCAGCAGCACCAATGAGGCAAAAAAGATGACAAAGTCCCGCACAATGCGGCTTTTGTCGATGGAAATTCCGGCGCGAACCTGCTCATCAAGGGAAGACGTATCAAAAACCAAAACGCAGCAGCAAACAAATGCCGCGATGCCAGCAAGCACGACCATGATGGCAGACACTCCTTCCCTAAAACAGTTTTTCTTTATCCTATCACAAGAATTCCGAGATCGTCAAGAAAGGCACGTGACTGCCACGGCGAACGGGCGGCGCAGCTCTATACGCGATAGCTTTCAGTCTCCAGAATACAATTACTCACAATTGCTTATTAGATAGTTTATTCAGATACCTGTAAATTGAGGTTTCGGTAGTCAGCAAGATCTTCGCCACTTCAACAATGGCCCCTTTAACCAAAAAAATACCCTGCTGATCCAGGCAGCGAACAATCTCTATTTTTTCCTGCTGCGACAGCCGATCCGGCGGAACCTTGTACTTGTCTAACTCTTTTCTGATGGTAGTCGATACGATCCCCTCCACCGAAACTTCAAAGCTATTATAAAATGACATTCCATGTTGATTGTCATACCAGAGCCTTTACCGGCGGCGTAAAGAGACGATTGAACGCGTCTTTGCAGACGCCAAAGAAAAACACGCTATGCGTTATACGCAGTACAGAGGCTTGGCCCAGGTAACGAACTGGGTGAAGCTTAAGTTTGCTGCCATGAATCTGAAAAAACTGGCCACCTGGAAGTGGAAGGAGTGTTTTATCTATCCGCTTTTCCGAGCCGTTTTCCTCTTTCTTGAACGAAATCCGGCTGTAGCTTGATGAATGGAATTGGTTTTTCGACAAACTGAAAGCCGCCCGTGGGCGGCTTTTTTATTTTGCAGTCTCTAAAATCGAAAAGAGGACCGCAGGATGATTGCTTTCAATCAGTTTCGCAGGGTGGCCGCCGGTCAGTGCATTCCGGCCGCTCACGTGCACAATAGGCACGCAAACTCATCCTGCCAACTCCGGCAGGGTAAGGTTTGTTTTGCAGCATTAGTATGAATAGTTGAGCGGCAGGGTTCTTTTCAAATCATCTACCGCTATTCGGATAAACTCATCAATTATCTTCCATTGATAGGAGGTTTTCCGATACGCGAATTTAATGGGATACGAACTGTCTTCCCCAACTTGATAAACTGTCATAGCCGCAAGCTGTTCCTCTGTCAGAATGGACTTCACTGCGCTCTTCGGCGCAAAGCACACTCCAACTCCCCGAGCACAGAGTTCCAGCAGCGTGTCAATGTTGTTGGACTGTGCCTTGATAATGGGCGTGTAAGAAACCTCACTCAGCAGTGTTCGAGCGATCTGTCCTACTTTATTGCTCTCGCTTCCTAACACAAATGGAAAATTTTTAAAGTCACCCAAGTCTTTTAAAAAATGTATCTTCCTTAACGGGCCACAGTTTTTTACCTGTGGTGGGACAAGAAGAAGCACTTCTTCACGATAATACGGCAAAAGCTCAAGCCCTTGGACTGCTTCGCCAAATCGGCCAATGCCAATATCAATCTCTCTATTAGAAAGCGCCCTGATGATCTCTCGATTGGTTCCTTCCGTCAAACGAACTTCAATGTTCGGATACTCCGCGTTAAATGCAGAAATCACCTGAGGCATCAAGGTCCGGCTGCGCGTAAAATCGATCCCAATCATCAGTTTTCCTCGCTGATTGTTTGTCAAATCGTTAAATTCATTCCACATGGATTGATAATTTTCAAAAATAATAGCTGCGTGCTTTAAAAACACAGTCCCCACATGGGTCAGTTCCATCGGACTGCTCCTGATAAATAATTTGGTATCCAGCTCCTTTTCCAATGCCGTAAGGTGTGCGCTGAGGGTTTGCTGCGTAATATGCAATTCAGCCGCTGCCTTGGTAATGTTTCTATGCTCAGCAATAGAAAGGAAATACTCCATAGTCAAAAAGTTCATACGCCCTCCTCGGATACAGCAAATCCCCTGTAAAATCGACTGAAATAAACAGTTTTACATCTTTGGTATAATTCTAATACAATATGCTTGTAACTTGCAACAGCGATTCCAGCATTTCATCACTATTGCCAAAAATTCAGGAGGTCATATTATGGATAGATACAAAACTGATTTCAGCCACATGAACTTCGCCACTCGTGCGGTCAAATTCGGTGAAGGCCCCGATCCCGTTACCCACGCTTTGAATACTCCCATCTACGAGACTACGACCTATGCCTACAATTCGACCAATGAATATGATCAGATGATCGTTGATGCCATGAATTGGGAGCCAGGCTGCTGCATCTACAGCCGCACAACAAATCCCACTACCATGGCGATGGAGCGTAAGGTCGCTTCTTTGGAAAATGCAGAGGACGCATGCGTCATCTCCTGCGGCATGGCAGCCGTCAGCCTTTCTCTCCTTACCCAGCTCAACGCCGGCGATCATGTCATTGCGAATGATGATACCTTCATCTGCACCGACAGTATGTTCAATGATATTCTGCCTTCCAAGGGCATCGAAACGACCCGCGTAAACATCACTGATCTGGAAAACATCAAAAAAGCGATGAAGCCGAATACGAAGGTCATCTATTTTGAGGCCCTGTCCAATCCCTTGCTGGAACTGGCTGATATCCCCGCTATTGCTGAGTATGCCCACGCTCATGGCTGTAAGGTCATTGTTGACAACACCTTCGTCTCCCCCTTTATTATGCGGCCCTTGGACTGGGGCGCCGACATTGTCATCCACTCCGCTACGAAGTATTATGTAGGCCACGGCGATGCCATCTGCGGCGTTCTGGCCGGTAAAAAAGCTGATATGGATCGCATCCGCTATTACAACGACAATCTGGGCACCCACATCAGCCCCTTTGATTCTTGGCTGGCTCTCAGAGGCGTCCGCACGCTGCCTCTGCGTTTGAAGAAGCAGTCCGAAAATGCTATGGCCATCGCCAAGTGGCTGGAAAAGCGTCCGGAAGTTGAGTTCGTTATTTATCCCGGTCTGGAAAGCCATCCGCAGCACGAATTGGCAAAGAAGCTTTTTGACGGCGACAACTTCGGAGGTATGGTCTGCTTCCATTTGAAGGGCGGATACGAAGAAATGAGCGCCTTTGCCGATGCCACTAAGATTCCTCCCATTGCTACCAGTCTGGGCGATGTTGTTACGCTGATCTACCCCAAGAAGCCTTACAACAACCTGATCCGTCTGTCTACTGGTATCGAGGATGTCAATGATTTGATTGCTGACTTTGAGCAGGCTTTTGAGGCAATCAAGAAGTAACCTCGTTCCACTATAATAAGGTGCAGCAAGTGGTATAGAGAATACTAGGGTTGAGCAAAACGCGAGTTTTGCAAAGTTGATTCGCAATATATAGGTTTTAAGTAAGCCGGATGGCGCTATTTATTGTATAGTCTCATGAGCAAATCGGAGTTTTGCTCAACCCCAGAGAATACAAGAAAAGAGGGGAGAATAAATATGGTCGATATAATATCTAACTTCCTAAGCACAGCCGTTGGCTTTCTTTGGGGCACCCCACTCATTGTACTGGTTCTCGGCTCTGGTGCCTTGTTTACCATTGGCACGGGTTTCTTCCAGTTTAGACACTTTGGTTATTTCTGCAAGGAGACATTTGGTGCCCTATTTGACAAGTCCCAGAATGAGCAGGGCTCCGGCCACGTCAGTGCATTCCAGGCTGCCGCTACTGCCGTTGGCGGCGCAGTCGGCGTCGGTAATATTGGCGGCGTAGCAACAGCTATTGCCGTTGGCGGCCCCGGTGCTCTGTTCTGGCTATGGATCGCCGCTCTGCTGGGTATGGCACTGAAGTGTGCCGAGGTTTCTCTGGCATGCTACTATAGAAGCTATGACGAAAATGGTGAGCCGTATGGCGGCCCGACCTATTACATTTCCAAGGGTCTTGGGCAGTTGCTTCCCAAGGGCATGAAACTGCCTTTCATTTTGGCAGCCATCTTCGGCATCGGCTTCTCCTGCAACTGGCTTTCCGGTGTTCAGGCTTATACCATTACGGAAGGCTTCTGCTCTGCATTTAATCTGCCCTTGATCGCCTTCGGCGTGTGCTACTGCCTGGTCGTCTGGGTGATCGTCCTTGGTGGCGGAAAACGCGTTGTGGAATTTGCAGGCAAGGTCGTTCCCTTCATGATCGTTCTCTTCGTTCTGGCAGCATTGGGCATTGTTTTGGTAAACATTACTCAGGTTCCTGCCGCAATAGCGCTGATCGTAAAATCTGCATTTACCGGAACATCTGCAGTCGGCGGCTTCGCAGGTGCAACAGCCTCTTTGGCTATTCAGACCGGCATCGCCCGTTCCGTGTTCTCCAACGAAGCCGGTCAGGGATCCTCCACCATGGTGCACTCTCAGGCTCATACCAATCATCCTGTCCGTCAGGGCCTGTGGGGTATGTTTGAAGTCTTCATGGACACCATGGTCGTTTGCTCTCTGATGTCTCTGGCCATTATTCTCAGTGGTGTTTGGGACTCTGGTGTTCAGGGTGCAGCGCTGTCTGTCTCTGCGTTCGGCAGTGTTTACGGCGGACTTGGCGCCAAGCTCGTCGCTATCGCTATCCTTTTGTTTGGCTTGACTACTCAGGCTGGATGGTTCTGCTATTATGACGTACTTTTGCGCTACTTCCTGAAGGACAACATTGCTCTGAAAAATAAAATCCTGAAAGTTTTCCGCTACCTGTACCCTGTTCCCGGCCTGTTGACTATTCTTTACACAGTAAGCAATGGCCTTCCTACCGGCTTTGTCTGGCAGATCACCGACTTTTTCTGCGCAGTACCTACAATGCTGAACATTATCTGTGTTCTGTCCCTCAGCGGCGTCTACTTCAAGCTGGTTAAGGACTATAAGGCACGGTATATGGGCATTGGCAAGATTGATCCCGACTTCAAGCCATTCTTTGAGGACGAAGTCAAAAAATAATCTCCCCAAGCTGCGATTCCTCTCTACTCCCGTCACATTATAGCATTTACAAAACCCACTGCCGTACCCCGGTAGCTTTGCTATCAGGGTACGGCAGCTTTTATGCAGCGGTGCTCGGCAGCTGTCAGGTCTAACTGCGCATAAAACGCAATATTGTCTAAGCGCCTGTCGCTGATTGGTCCGTGGCAATAATATGAACGTTATCAACCCTGCAGTCTTCCGGTAAATACAGTTTGGCGCAGTCTTATCTTAATGACTTCCCTTTTTACTCGACATTTTCCTGAGCATCGTCTATAATCTGGAGTAGAATTGTTTACTGAGGAAGGAGTTATTTGCCGTGAAAATGATCGACCCCACCGCCATGTCCCGGTTCACCGCTCTGCGGGAAGCTGCCGGAAAAATCGACCGTCTGGTCCCCCACGTCCGCCTCATGGAGCAGCCGCCCCACGAAAGCCGGGATACCGCCTCCGTGGCTTTGGAATTCCCCACGCCGCTGGTGGTCCTCAACTCCACCATCCGGCAGGCGCTGTCCTTCCTGTTCTCCGCCTGCGACACCGTGCAGACGGACAAGACGGAGCGCGGCATCTGCTTCACCTTCACCGTTTCCAAGATGTGGATCAAGGAGGACGCGGAATGAACCGCCCCTCGGATGTCGAAAAGCTATCCTCCGACAAGCGCCTTGCGTGACGTGCACTCTCCACTTTAGGTACGCAGCTCTCCTTCATGGATCCCGCCCTTTCTGTGGAGGAGGCCCCGTCGGCAGCCGGCATGCCCACCGCCACGGTCACGTTCTCCATTCCAAATGGCCACACGCTTGCCAAGGGGCCCACGGTTGCGAAGGGAATGCTTTCTAATCGTGCGGATCTCCTGCACTCCTATTGTGACGAGGAGGGCTGCATCTGCATGGAATACATTTTAAATCTCACATGGACGGAGGGCGTCCCATCTTGAGCGCCCCGCTCCCCTCTTACCTCAATGTTGGCCTCCCTTGGCTTCATTGAACAGGGGCTGAATGTCTGCGTCCCGGCTTCCCCTGACAGCGGTAAGACCTATCTGGGTAAAAGGGATGAGCCCTGCGTTTAGATACGCAGGACTCATCCCTTTTTCACTCATTTTTTAAGGCTGAAGCAGTTGGCCGCAACGTAGACGCAGTGTTCCTCACGGTTAAGTTCTGTGATTATTCAGAGACGCTCTCTGTGCGTTAGGAACACCGGTTAGAGCTGTTATATCGTCTTTTTTCCATAGATATCGCTCCGGGCAATACCAATATTCCTCTTTGCGTTTTTTGAAGATCCGGTACGGCGCATCCAAGGAATTGTCATAGATGTGGCATACATCGCAAAGCGGGACCAGTTCATGGACAAGGGCCAATGCCTTATCATAGCGGGAAATTATCTTTTCGGTTGGAACACCATGACCGCCGGCGGAAACTCGAGACGCCACACGGGCAACATTGATTTGCGGGTCGGCTGTCAGGACATAATAACAGCGAACGAAAAAGCCGGCATCTTTTGCTCGCTTGAGGAGTTTCAGGTTTCGGTCTGTAGACAAGACGGTCTCGAAGCAAAACCCCTTGTGTTTATCCAAGTAATCTTCACGCCGCTTTTCTGCGATTTTGGCAGCCTCCATATTACCACAATCCAGGACTCGCTGAATCTCATCTGCATTGACATAAGGAAGCATCGGAGGGCGCAGCAGATCTGTTATTGTACTCTTTCCGGAACCGTTTGGCCCTGCAAAGACAACAATCTCCGGCTTCTTAATCGGCTTGTTTTCCATATCCACCTTTTTTCATAGCCTCTCCCACAAGGGTCTTGGTGCCATCAGCGTGTTCCATATAAACCTTGCCGCTTTTCGGGTCAAATCTTGCAATAGGCTGATTCAAAAGGCGCTTTTTTTCCAACTCGTTCTTCACAGCTAACCGCGCGTTTCTAACAACGATGCCATCATGCGGGACAGGTGCAGACATACCATATACTCCTTTCACATTCTCTCGATACAGCAATAAATCAGGTGCGTTTCATACATTTTATCATCGTCAGTATATCACGAAGGCACTGTGTTTACAACAGCCAAAGTACAGCCCAGTACGGCTTGGGAGATGATAGTCCCCCTATCAAGGTCAATGCAGACATTCTTTCACTCCCCTGCCATTCTAATAGCCTTTCACATTGAAACATGCCGAATACCGCATACGCAAGAACCCGATGTACGGCAAAAAGCACGACCTGGGATCTTTTCCCAGGCCGTGCTTCTGTCATTACCGGATCGCGTCCTTGAACGCCTGACCCGCCTTGAATACGGGAGCCTTGGATGCGGGGATCTCCACGGTCTCCTTGGTGCGGGGGTTGCGTCCGGTGCGGGCGGCCCGCTCTTTGACCTCAAAGGAGCCGAAGCCGATCAGCTGCACCTTCTCGCCGGACTTCAAAGCAGTCTCGACCGTGGTGATAAACGCGGCCAGAGCAGCGTCACAGTCTTTTTTGGAAAGGCCGCTGGTCTCAGCCATGACGGCGATCAATTCAGTCTTATTCATTGTATTTTCTCCTCGTATTGTATTTTTCGCTGGTATAACGTAATTATACAGGACATACGGCAAAATAGCAATCTCCGCTTGATTTTTCAGGCCCGGCAGCGCAAAAGGCTCCGTCATCCTTGTCCACGGCACGCTTTTTGTGCTCTGCCCTATCAAAACTCCAACAAATAGTTGCAGTTGGTACTGCTGAAGAAGTCGCGGCAACACGCAAATCTGTTTCCGTGCTATTGGCAGAACGCAACCAGATGTGCCGGCTCAATAAGTAACTTTTAAGAGAATGATTCTCTGCCGACGCTCACCATGATAAGGAAAAATAGGGTACGGTACAACAATTTTACTGTACCCTACTTTAACAAGTTAAATGGTGAAGTTTGTGGTGGAAATAGAGGCACCCGCAGCAATTTTACTGTACCCTATTCTGAGAAAAACTCCTTCATCACAGCGTCCAGCCGCTTCTTCAGATTCTCCAGTGGAAGTTCCAGACGGTCCGCTGCCCGCTGCAGATAATCCTCATCCAAGAGTGGACCGCAGCGGTTGATCGTCTCGGCCAACGCATACTTGGTGTTTCATTTGCGGCTTATACTGTATTGTGGTGACCTTTGCCTTGCCCACGGCAAAAAACGGTGTTCTGTGGCTGGCCTACATTTCCGATTGTTGGACGGACCCCCCCGGATTTTACTTACACATTTACAAAGAACCGGCTTACTCGGCTGCGGATGTTGCAGGTGACTGCACTGGGGCCGATACTGATGGGCTTGTACAGCAAGGAGCAGGGGATCGAACCCTCTCCCGTACCGCCCAGCAGGAGCACATCATCTCCGGGCCGAATATCGGAATGATCCGTCACGTCCACCATGAACATATCCATGCACATGAGGCCGACAACAGGGCAGATATGACCGCGAATGGTTTCTCTCCTTGTTTTTATTCCAAAGCTTTCTTAATGAGCCATTCGTTGCAAACGGTTAACCTTTCCTGTACTTTGTTTTTCTGCCTCTTCCGTCCTGATAGATCAAGCCGTTTGTAACCATGCGTTTTAGAATACGGCTGGCCGTTGTTTGGCTGACATCCAACAGTTGATCCACATCGCTACGCACTACATAGCCGTTTTGGGCAATCAGATCCAGAATTTTTTCTTCATTGGATTTGCGTTCGTTAGACACGGTATCCATTGCCTTAGCGGCATTTCTATTGGGAAGTGTAATTTTGAAAGCATTGTTTGTTACTTCAATTTTAGGCTCTAACCCTGTGCCTGCGTATGCTTTCATGATTTTGGGCATACCGGTTCCGTAAGCTTCAATCAGCTGTAAGCGATAGAAGATAGCTGCTAATTTCGGATTTCTGCAAACGGAGAGTCCGAGCATAATGTCATCCAAAGAGATTCCGGTAGGTAGACCGCCCACGGATACAAATTCGATTCGATCATCATAGATACTGACAAGGGTGCTGGCACTAAAAGAATAATCTCTATGCACCAGAGAATTCATCAATGTTTCTCTCAGAGCGTCCTCCGGATAATCTCTGGTATCAGTTCGGTATAGTCCCTCAAATGTGGCCTTGGTTTGATTGTGCAGATCGAGATAGGCATACAAGTCCTCCATCTGCTGAAACAGCGAACCGGTAAACTCACGTCTATCTTGGAATACGCTCTGATCAACACCAGCAAAGGTTGCAGCCTTGATGGTATTCGGACATTGTTCGGACAGAAGCAACGCTACATTGGAGTAAATGCCGTCCGAGGAAACCATTCCCAAAGACTGCATCTTAGCGGCATCATAGGGAACCTTCCTCTTGGCAAACTGCGCTTCCGCTGTCTGAAATGACAAATTCTGCTCCAAAGAGCGCATGGTTTCAAAACTGTCGCCATCGGTTTCTTTAATCATTTTTCGGATGGCGGTATCAGAGGTAGGATCTGTAGATGTACCATTGCGGACATACACTCCGCTGGGCTTTAATCCCTTACTGCCCAGATAATAGGGACGGTCTGTACCCTCCTGAACGGTCACGGCGATAATTTGTTTATCATCTATCACCTGTGTCTCGTAGTGGACAAACATCGTAATATCAGGTTTGATGGAATCCCGAACCATGTTATTTATTTGCAAGGTAACACGGTCGGCACTATCCACACCAATCACCGTACCATTGTCCTCAACACCAATGTAAAGAGTTCCGCCTTTTGTGTTAGCAAAGGCAATCACCTCTTTGCAAAGGTCTGCAACAACCGAAGACTTGAGTTCGATAGTTTCGCTCTCAATAAATGTCATAAGGCACCCCCCTGTAGTTTTTCTAATCATCATTATAATCATTATAGTCATTCTTGTCAATTCATATTCGTGTGGTTATTAGAAAAAACAAGAAGTGGGTACGAATCCATATTGAGTGGAAGCGTACCCTCGATGATATAGCGGTGAAATTATTTCCGTTTTCTTTTTCCCTTGCCGTGCGTCATGCTGCCTTTACCACGCTGACTGATCTGGCTGTTCATGTGCTTGGACAGTTTTAGCACTTCGATCAGATTTGCAAACTGCTCCATGGTAAGTGTATCATAGTCAATGCCCAGGTTGGCAAAGAACAGGCAGGCCCTCTTTTCTTCGGCTAACGGATATTGGACGGCGCGCAGGTGGCGTCCACGATCATAGCCTACCCTAACCTATACTTCGGGAACACAAAAGGGAATTGGGAGAAAAAGAAAAGCTGATGGAGGGCGGTATCCCATTCATATTAAGAGAATGATTCTCTGCCGACGCTCACCATGATCAGGAAAAATAGGGTACAGTGCAGCAAAATCACTGTACCCTATTTTCTTCCAGCTGAGCCCTGACGAAAAGGGCATCTCCAACAATTTTACTGTACCCTATTCTGAGAAAAACTCCTTCATCACAGCGTTCAGCCGCTTCTTCAGATTCTCCAGCGGAAGCTCCAGACGGTCCGCTGCCCGCTGCAGATAATCCTCATCCAAGAGTGGACCGCAGCGGTTGACCGTCTCAGCCAACGCATAGACAGCACCGTTGAGATAGCTCTCCTCAAGCTGCTCACAGCACGCTCCGTTGTATTGCGTCCGGTAAATCGCCATCGTTATTCGGTGCTTGATTTTATCGTCAATTCGTTCCGTGGCAGCGGTACCGTCAATATCATCCCGCCAGTAATACCGAATCAGCCGCTCCGCATCCGCCTGCGGAAGCTCCGGGAGCAGTGCATGCAAATACTCACAGGCGCCTGCTTGGTCAAGCCCCATAACTTTACAGACCCTGACTGCGCCCCTTGCCTGTCCCTCCTGCCAGAACGACTCCTGTGACCACTGAAGCCGAAGCTCCTGAACTTGCTTTGCCATCCGAGACCGCATAGTGTCCCCCCTCCTTTACGCAAAATCTTCCTGTCATATTGCTTTTGCTCAGGGTTGGTGCATCACTTTTCTTCGGGATGCTCCATTTCTTTCAGCTTGGCAGCCAGTCTCTCCCTCAGTTCTCCCAGAGAGAGGTTTAGAGAATCCGCCTCATTCTGGAGACAGCTATCGTTAAGGGAGATCCCATAGTTCTTGATGACCTCTGCCAGTGCTTTTACAGCGCCGTTGATATAGCCTTCATCAAAGGACTTGCAGTATTCTTCCCCGTACCACACGCGGTTGATCTCCCTGTCCGTGCGGCGGTCGATTTCATAGTCGATTTTCGCCACAGCATTTGCACTGCTTTCTTCCTTCCAGTAATACCGGGCAAGCCGTTCTGCGTTCACCTGCGGAAGCTCCGGGAGCAGGGCCTGCAAATGCTGTAAAGCATCCTCAAAGTCCAGCCCCATGGCCTTACAGGTCCTGATCGCACCTCTGGCTTGTCCCTCCTGCCAGTATAGTTCTCGGGCCCACTGAAGCTGAAGCTCCCTCATTTGGTCCATTGTCCAAAGCAACATGACGTGCTCTCCTTTCGCTATTCGACCAACAATGGGTATTCCTTGAATACCAGCATTCCGGTCTTCTTTTCCAAGTTCATTTCTCTTGTGTTTCTTCTTTTGCTTTATACCACAATACGGCATTTGTGTCAAAACGCGAAGTCAAAACACAAAATTTGACGGCAATTTTGATTTGAGGTATCATATTCGGATAAAATGAAGTTATATCTCAATTTTATGACAGGCAGAGCACTTGGCCAAAGTCCCCCTGCCGAATCAACAAAGGCCATTGGCACAGTGAGAACTGCGTCAATGGCCTTTTTGCACCTTGAACTACGTCCCTGGCCGGACACAGAGATGCTCAGACGGACAGCGATGAGCATGAACGCTTGGTTCATTCGCTTTGCAACAAACTGAATGCAGTGGAGGTAAGCAATATGGTATTCCAAGTTACCGTATATACAGAGGATGATGGCAGCATCACACTCTCCATGGATGATATGGATCTTGTTGTCAATGCGCCTTCGAAAGAAGCGTCCATCAAAACGCTGTGCCGGGATATGGTGGAGTATGCGGAGGAATACCGCAAAGAGTTTGCCGTGTATTCCGCAGTGCCTAACAGAGCCGCACACGCCCCCCTTGTGGAAGAAATACTCACCGCAACGCCGCAGGAACTGCGCGATGCCCTCGTGTTTCACCCGGAGCTGATGCGTCCAAAACATCCGCACAAGACCGTCACAGAGCGTTTGGAGGAATACTACCATACGCCCGTAGATCAAATAAGCCCCACAAAAGAAGATGAGATCGACTGGGGCAAACCGCAGGGAAATGAGATTTGGTAAAGCACTCAAAACAGGGCTTCACTTTGCCAGCGTCTCATACGCGGTACGGTTTTTCTCTATGAGCTGCTGGGAAATCTTCCTCACATCATCGTCGTCTGCCTGACAGGGCTTCATTTGGAGCACTAAGCGAATAAATTCTTCCCGGTCTTTGACAATGGTATAGGGCGCATATTCGCCGTATGCGGCAGGGCGGCTGATGGTAACGAGCTGTAGGTGCTCTAAGGGAGTTGCCGCCTGCAAATCGTGCTTCAGCTCGACGAGCTCGGGGCCATGCTCTACGGGCATGGCGTAGCACCCGTGTCGATAAAAGTCTTTCGCAACCAGATAAGGCATATCAGAACTCCTTCTCCGGGTGTTGCTTATAGGCCTCCAGAATACCGGAAGGGCCTTCCCGCCACATTCCCGTCTCCAAATCATAGATGGCATCGTAGACTGGTGATTTTATCAGCTTTTTTAATGCATCGATTCCTGAAATTCCCTGCTCCGCAGCAAGCATTTGTGCCGCCATTGTGAGGACTCTGTCAGCAGTGAATTTTTTTGAGGATGCTCTCATGGGAGCATCCTTTTTTTGAGATTTTAAGGCATGGATGGCTCGCTCTGTCCTGAAGCAATATTGTTCTGACAGCTGTTCCGGGGAAATATGAGAAAGGGCGGAATTTATGGCATCTTCACTTTCTGGCGTCCCATAGGATTCTGCCAGATAGGCTGTCAGAATCATGCTTGTATGGTCATCAGGACGCTTTCCGATTATCACATCATAATCGGAATATCTGCTGAGAATATTCTGTGTCAGTTGCTCCCTATAGACATCGTTTTTGAAATTTACTGCGGCAAATTGAAGCCACTCTGCCGTTGTAGACTCGAACCGAAATACCTTCATGGGAACGGTCTCATCCAATTCGAATATCGAAATGAAACCCCTGTCATAGTCTGACTTCTTTTCCAAAAGTCGCTGCTCCCGCCGCACACGGGTACGGGCGGCAGCTGCTGCCTGTGCAGAATCAGGGGTCAGATAGAAGCCAGAGCCGAGTTCTTTCTTTGCGGCATCTGTTTGCAGATTTGGTTCTGCGACCGTGCGGTCGCTTCCGTGATAAAGAATCATTCTATGGTCGCCCCGTTATTTCTGAGCAAAGCATCGATGTCATTCAAAATTTCGCCATCGCCGTCAAGCTGTACCGACTCGTAGCAATCCGAAAGGATCTCAAAAACCTCATTTTCTTCAAAAAGCTGGAGCGCAGTCATTTTGTCCAAAGAGTGACGCTTCATAAATTTTTGAAAGAGACTGAGCTGTGTATAAAGCACATCGGATTCGCTGTATTCAAATACATCCATAAACAGCCTCTCTTCTTTTGCTGCAAAAATGCGCAATAGTTTTATTCAGCGGGTACAATTAAAATTGTCCGTTGATATAACGCAATTATACCGAACCTGCGGCAAAATAGCAACATATCGGTACGCTCCGCAGGGGTTCTGTCAATTTTGGAGGTTCTCCCCGCCGTCACACAGCATCGTACCGCCGCTTCCGGCTTTTGGGAGATTCCGGGAGCGTCATGGCCAGCTGCCCGGAGGAGCCGGCCCATACCCGCAGCCGATGCGCCGTCCGGATCGCCAACACAGTTTCCGTTTTTTACACGCACACCCCTCGTATTCCAAAGCTAACACGCAGTTTTTGTAATCTGCGTGTTACGTTCTCCTACTTACGAGGTCTTGATCTCGTTTGCCGCAAAATACCGGCAGCCGCATCCGTGTCTGTCAGTGTTTAAGCGGGCTGTATATGTCTCATGTGAGTTTTGTCCGAGTGTTTCTGTCGGGCGCCGCCCGGCCTTGTCACGCGTGAAAAAAAGCAGCTGCCACAAAAACAAGCCTTTTCGCTTACTTGTGGCAGCTGTTCTTTGTGCGGTCTTATCTCAATGAATTATCAGGACGCTTCCATCAGTGTGCTGAGCTGGTAGATTTTCTGGCTGGACTTTTCGCCGGTCTTCCAGAAGAATTTGCCGGTGAAGCCATATACAATGGCCAGTACAGGGCACAGCCAGCAGAACATGGCAAAGGGCAGATACGACATGGTGGAGACCCCCAAGGTGCCCGCCATATAGGCGCCGCACAGAGACCACGGAACCAGAGGGCTGATGATCGTGCCGGAGTCCTCCAAGGTACGGGAGAGGGTCTGAGGCAGGAGGTTTTTCTTCTTGAACTCGCCGATATACATTCTGCCGCCCACCACGATTGCCAAGGTCTGAGATGCTGTTGCCATCAGCAGCAGCGTGCACGTCAGGACGACAGCGGTGACAAGCCCGCCGGTAGACTTCACCAGAGGATCCATTTTGGATAGCAGAGCCTCCAGCAAGCCGGTCTTTTCCATGATGGAGCCGTACAGCATACCGAGGATGCCCAGAGCCGCCGTCCACAGCATACTTTGCAGCCCGCCTCTGTTCACCAGCCGGTTGAACTCGGGCAGCGCGGTGTCAATGGAGAATCCGCTGTCCAGAATATTCAAAATACCGGAGAGCGTCTGCCCCTGAACGAGCATCGCCAACACCACAGCCACCAGAGTGGAGACCATCAGCGTGGGAATGGAGGGACACTTGCAGACCGCCATGACAATGACCGCCACGGCGGGCAGAAGCAGCAGGATATTCATGTGGAAGTTTTCCTGAATCGCCGCCGTCATCATGGTCACCATCTCAGAGTCCACGGAGCTGGCATCATAGCCGCCCCGATGCCAAAGCAAATAAGCTGCCGCTTGGTGAGGTTGAACGCAATTTTTGTTTTGATCTTGGAAAGGTAGTTCGGGACATTCACATAGGGCATAGGTCAGCCTCCTTCCGCTAAAATATTGTATTGACATCGAGCTTTTCTTGTTGTATAATTTCATAAGAAATCATACGATTTTTGCGTGCTGAAAGGGGTGGAGTTAGGTGAGCAAGTTGGTCAAAAAAGGGCCGGGTGACATGATCCCCAAGGGCATTGGAGACATGACGCTCAAGGATTTGATTTTTAGTCCAGATGTCGAAGTTCATAAAAAAGATAATGTCCTAAAACTGCGGAGACGAACATCATCTGAAACCGTTATGCTTGAGATTCGTAGCTATGATGATGCTGCTACTGTTTCTCAGTCTCGGACTTACCGGGACAAACCTTTTAGCCACATGGAATCTACAATAGCTCAAATGAGGGCTGAGGGGAAAACCCAAGCTGAGGTCGCTGCCATTTTGGGGACAACTCAAACCAACATTTCAAAAATTGAAAGAAAAACGAAGAGAAAGTGAGGATAACTTATGCCCAGAAAAGTGAGAAGTGATTGCACCGTTGGTACATTTGAAAAAACTCGCGGCTTACCGTCTGGAACTATTCGAAATCCAAATGGCCGCGATACCCGCTCTGATAAAAAGATTGGGACTATTCGCAAGGAAGCCGAAAAGAAAAGCAAGTAAGTTCAAGACTCCCTGTGCCTCGGCACGGGGAGTCTTACTAAGCTCATTAAATATTTTAATGTTGTTTACGAAGCTGTAGAGAATATTGACAGACACCTTCATCAGAACTATATTGGCTCATACGATGTTATGAAGTTTTTTTATATACATGCGGTAAACCAAAATACCATTGACAATGCCGCTGGTGATCAAGCGAAAGAATTGCAAAAACTCCTTGGCAGTTTAGGATTTTCGCCTGTCGGGGCAGAGTATTATAGAAATATTATTACTTACACATTGATTGAGGATGAAGATGATACCTGTAGATATAATCGAAAAGTGTGTATTGCTACAATTAGGCGGAGATTGAAAGAGTCAAATGTATCTTTACAAAGAGAAGGGCATCCGATCACTTTTTCTAAGTATCACTTCCAACTTTTCTCAACTGTCTTTGCTTTCCGTGGGAATTCTGAGTACTGCAAAAAATATGTGCGCAGCGGGAAAACCGAGTTTTTCTATTCGGCAAAGGCTATCGATCTTATCGTTAGTCAAATACAAGCTGACCCAACAACCGTAATCAGCAATCTTCAAGCCCAGAGAAATAAATGCACTAAAAATTGATAAACCGGATACTGCGAGGTGTCCTTAGGAGCGAAGAAGAATTACAGACAAACGCAAAATTTATGGATGTATGTAAAATGAGACAGTTTCCCTGTTCTTTCGGCTTAATATCATCGCCTCCTTTTGGCAAACGAACAATATCACAGAAAGCAGGAAATAGCTACCGGAAAGGACAGAATATTTGCAGGAAAATAACTGTTCCGAACGATGCCGCTTGTTGCCTTTCTTGTCATTCTTGTTAGCTGCTGATCAAATGACAAGAATCCGGTTCGGCATCAAATATTGGCTCCGGCCAAATAGCGTTTCAGAAGGAACGCGCAGAAATAAGGGAAGGTAAAATATCCACGGCTTCAATACCGTCATATCTGACACAATGACCTGGCGAGGCCGATCTACGGTATCTCAAGTTGTGAAGATAAGATTGGATCCATTTGGATATCTGCTGTTTTTGCTCCAGGAGCTGCCCAAACTGGGAGAAAAGCCTGTCGACGAACAGTTGAGGGATTATTTGCCTTGGTCAACAACAATACCGGCATACTGCCGGAAGAAATAAGGATGCGCGATATGGAGAAAATACACTCGAAGTTAAGAAGAACGGACTACTATGATTTCGGCCATGGACTGACGCTTATGAATGTCCTTTTCAAAACCGAAGATGGCAAGCTGGACCGGATTGATACGTACATTGGTGTTGAAGGAAACGAATTTGTATGCGTGGGTTGTGCCAAAGACCTCTCTGCGCCGGGTGTTATATTTTCCTATGGCGAATATGTTCGATTTCAACGAGCAAACAAAGCAACCTATCTTGACTTTTTTAAGCAGAATAGCAGATCCCATATTATCGTTGACGGCCATGCCCACACGATTGACCAATTTTTAAAACTATACTGATTTGAGCACTATCTGGGCTATCCCGGATAGTGTGTTCTTTGGTTACGGGCGATTATTGTGCGGATACCGGAAAGCGGCTTCCCGCGAGAGCCCCGGAAGAATGCTATATGCCGCAAAAATAGATGACCGCCATCTCAGTGAGCGAACGGCTCCTTGAGATGGCGGCCTTTTATACGTGGTTAGATTTTACGCTTACGATACCTCGGTCTCAAAATTATCTCATCTCTACATTGATCTTGCCAGACGGTGGATTATGAGGCGCTTACGGACAAGCGCCCGAGCATCTGCTCGGGCGCTTGCTACATGCGTTGGATTCTTTAAATGGCCTTTGTGCCAACAAGTGTATTGCCAGAATAGGCGTACACAAGAATGGAAACATTGCTATCAATATAGGTATCTTCCGTTGTATTGAACACAATGCAGTTTGTACCGTCCTTGACAACGATGGCGTATCCGTCCTCGTTGTAGCTGAGTGCATCCGTATCAATGCCCTTGCTTGTTGCGGTGCGTTTATCATAGGCGTGGAAACTGTTGAGCTCGTCGGCAGCACTTGCATCCTTGTTCAGCGCAATCAGATACTTCAGACCGTTGGAGACATTCCAAGCTTCATCCCAATTGCTCGGGATCTTAGCAACATCAGCCTCATCCCACGCTTCGCCGTCCAACGTCCGATAGGTAGCCGCAACATTCAATACCAGCTTGTAAGTATAGCCGGACGCATCATCAATGGCGATGAAGAATTCGTCTGCTCCGGCGTTCTGGGTGACATTGATAGTCTTGCCGTTCAAACAATTGCCAACGATATACTTGTCCGCCTGCTGATAGGAAGTATTCAATTCGGCCGCCTTTTGGCTCTTGGAAGTACCGGGAGCAAAAGCGACGTCGGCAGAGTCTTTGGTAGACTTAATTACAGCATTGGTTGTGCAGTTCGTAACATTAATCGTACCAGATTCATCAAGGCTCTCAATGTAGGCAGAGTTACCGTACAGGAAACCGACAGAACTTGTACCGGTGATCGTACCGTTGTTCGTGCAGTTGATGAAGTTCATTGTAGTGCTGATATTGAAGCACGGACCGGAACCAATGAGCACACCGGTGCAGGTGCCGGCGTTCTGAAGATTGACATTCACTGTGATATCTTTGAAGTTATAGGTTGCCGGATCGCCATTGTCCGTGTAGATTGCATTGATCACCACAAAACCGAAGTTGTTACTGTTGGCCTTGGTCAGTTCGGATGTGCTGGTAAAGGTGAGATTTTCGAAGTCCGCGCCGTAGCTCGTGCCCCAGTCAGCGCAGGAGAGCAGGCTGGTAGCCAGCTCCCCCATCGTCACATGGATATTCTTGAAAGCGGCATGTCCGGAAAGTCCAGCAACATTAAAGAGAGCAGCAAATTTTCCGGAAGTGCGGGCACTGGAGAGTTCCTGGTTGCCGCCATCGTATACACCGGCAAATTTCGTGACCTCATCACCGGCGGCAACCGCAATATCTGCAGTCTGCTTGAAGCAATAGGGTGCGCCATTGAGCTGATCGATGGCCTTGAACTGCTTGGATGTTGCAATCAGGAACGGATCTTCCGCCGTACCGGTGCCGCCGTCAAAGAGCGCAACGACTTCATATTTGTCATCTTCGAGCTTCTTTGCCGCATAGCCCGGGGCGACAAAGTTGGTGCCTGCGCCCTCAGCGGCACAGTTGGCGGGATTGAATTTTACAAATGTGCCGCCGGTGACGGTGATCTTGGCAGTGCCCTCTGTGCGGTGCTTGTCATAGCAGTTCAGTACGAATTCGTCAGCCTTGGCTGTGTCGGGATACTTCTGCTGAATGGAATAAGCACCGCCCTTAACGGTCAATTCACCTTGATACACATACACGGCATGGATGTTGCCGACAAAGGTACCATTCTCAATGGTGAGCGTTGCACCATCCTGCACATCGACTGCATAGCAGTCATTTTCCTTGGCTTTGAGTGTGCCGTTGCCAGTAATGGTCAAATCGCCGCCGGCGCGGACGGAAAGCAGCGACCAATCATCCGCGCGCTTTTCCCACAGGTCATTTGTGTTGCTGATGGTCTTGCCATTCAAGTCGAGCTTGACAGCCTTTGTAACAATGACAGTTTCAGAGATGTCAGCATCCTTCAGCAGCTTCACTTCGCCGCCTACGGCAACAGCCTCCTGCAGCGTCAGATAGTTCTTTCCGTTGATGGAAGCAGCAGCCTGAGCGGGATCGGCGGAACCACAAACGGTGCACTTATGATCCTCCCCATAAGTATGCTCAGCCTTGCCGCTGACGACATTGTGTCCGCAGGTAGCGGCATGCCAGTGATAGGTATCGTCATAGCTCCAGGCATCCGCATAGCTGTGGCTGTGGCTGCTGCCGGAACTGCTGCCGCCGCCACCGCCGGAACTGGTGGTACCCTTATTCACGGTAGTAGAGGAGCCGGAGCCGGTGGTACCGATCGTGGTATCCTTGCCGCTCTTATCGGTGACAGTGATCTTCTCATCGCCGATGTTCTTGACGTCGGTGTCCTTGGTCTTAACGGTGATGTCCTTGTCGGACTCCACTTTCTTCACGGTGCCGCTGCCGGTGACGGTGGCATCCTCAGCATGGTTCTCCACATTGCCGATGGTGGTGCCGCTGCCAACATCGACCGTGGCGCCGGAAGCATTCTCGCTCATGATGACGTTGTCGATCTTGGCGCCGTTCTTGGTCTCAACTGCGCTCTTTTCACCGTCCAGCGTCACATTGTCCGCGGAGGCGTTGTCCAGAATGACCTTGGAGTTGTCGCCGCTGACCGTGATGTCATCAATGTTCTTGCTGCCCTTAACGGTCACTTCGATGTCATTGGCAGGCACGAGCAGCTTGTTCACCTCGCCGGTGACGGTCACATCGTCCGCCACAACGAGGACGATACCCTTGCCATTGGCATTGACCGTCTCGCCGGCCTTGTCCGCATAGGTGCCGATGGCGCGGTCAAGGATCGTGACGGTGGCTGCGCGGGTGATGTTGTTCTGAGGAGCCAGCTGGTCGGCAGTCACGCCGCCCACAATACCGGCTCTGATCAGAGCAGCCAACATGCCCCGGGCATAGGACGCCACCTGCGCACCGTCCGCGAACTGCGTCAGATCGGGGTTTTCGATGGGCTCGATACCCAGAGCGCGGCCCAGCATGACCATGGCGCGCTCACGGGTGATGGGCGCGTTGGGGGTCACAGTGCCGTTGAGGTTGCCCTTGAGGATACCGGCCGCCGCGCAGCGGTTGATGGCATCGTAATGCCAGGCATCGGGAGTATTGTCGGAGAAACCCGCGTCCTTGGCTGCGGGCAGCTTCAGGAGTCTTGCGAGAATTGCTGCGAAGTGGGCGCAGGTGAGCTGCCCGTTGGGGTTGAACTTACCGTTATTGCCCTGAATGATGCCGTGGCCGCTCCAACGGTCGATGGATGCCTCGGCCCAGTGTCCCGCGATATCGCCGTAAGTCGGCTCTACCGCACTTGCGCCTACCGTGAGTAGACTGACTGACATGGCAAACGCAAGAAAGATTGATAACAGTTTGCGTTTCATCTTTTCTTCTTTCCTCCTAAGAATGTATATATATTTCCGCGGCTCCCCGCGGTTGAGTACCTATTATAATTAGTGTGTCGGCTTCTCCGGCCGCCCGGCTAAGATCGCCGTACATTGGCTCAGCGGCCTGCCTGCGCAGACGGGGCAGCCGCAGCGCTGTTTTCCTGTACGGCTGCTGATGACCGATTTCCACGCATGGCCGTTTTCACACAGCCACCATGCCTTCCGGCTGCTGCCGGGCGTCACCTGCTGCGGCGTGAAACTACCATTAAGGGTCGGATGCCATTGCGACGCGATCACCGGCTCCTTGGTCTCCAGATCATTAAATCCCGGCAGGACCTTGCGGTTGGTGCAGTACGGGCAATCGCTTTCCCTGTTCACACGGTGGGCGATGACCGCACAGAAGGAATGCCCCTTGTCACAGAGCCACCACACGCGGCGATTGGAATATACGCTCACCGCCTCCGGTGTCAGCGCACCGTTCTTTTTCCGGTCCCACTGTTCAGCAAGCCGCGGATGCAGTGAAGCGAGATCATTGAATCCGGGCAGGACCTTTTGTCCCGCGCAGAACGGACAGCCTGCGTTTGATGTGACGCGGCTGGCGATGCTCGCCTGCCAGCTATGTCCTTTCGAACACCTCCACCAGACCTTCCGGTGTGCTCCCGGCAGGACCTGCGTCGGCAGCAGCGGAAAATTCTTTTCCGTGTCCCACTCCGAAAGCAGATCCGGGAATTTTGCCGCCAGAGAGTTTTCCTCCGGCAGAACAGCGCGGCCCGCGCAGACGGGACAGCCCGTTCCCCGCGCGCGGATTCTGACTTCGGAACGGTAGGAATGGCCTTGGGGGCATCGCCACCATACCTTTTGGTGGCTTCCGTAGGTCACATCCTTCGGCGTGAGCGGCGCATTGCGTTCATCGTCCCATTGTGCCAGCAGGTGAGTTTGATCATGCCCGGCGCAGAAATCGTACAGAGACGGACGGATCGCCGCTCACCTCCCGCAGAATACTTGTCCGCCTGCAATACAGGCGGATGGGTCTTTTATCGCGCATTGTGTATCCGGCACAGTGGCTAAAAATGTACAGGTTGCCGACCACAGCGATATACACAAAATCTACACCTTTACCATAGCACACCCCCCAACAGAATATCAATAAGACAAGGACTTAAAACCGACTAAAAAAGCGTACTTTTTTATCCAGCCCTTTTTACTTTCTGCGTTTTCTTAACGGTTTCTTTACACTCGTCATCCTGAGCCCAGAGCAAAAAGCTCCGGTGGGTGACGCCCAGCAGTTTTCCTGCCGCCCGTGCAGACAGCTCGCCGCGCTCCCAACGCGCTTTGACTTCGCCGAATCTCTCCGGCAGCGCCTTGCGGGGCCTGCCGAATTTCACGCCTCGTGCCTTCGCTGCGGCGATCCCTTCCGCCTGCCGCTGATGAATGAACTCGCGCTCTGTCTGCGCCACATAGGATAGCAGCTGCAGCACGATGTCCGCGATCAGCGTTCCGGTGAGGTCGCGATTCCGCCGCGTGTCAAGCAGAGGCATATCCAGCACAACGATTGCCGCACCCTTTTCCTTTGTGATGACGCGCCATTGCTCCAAAATTTCCTCATAGTTTCTGCCGAGACGGTCGATGCTCTTGATCACAAGCGTGTCGCCGTCTTTCAGTTTGCGCAGCAGCCGCTGGTAGCTGCGGCGGTCAAAATCCTTGCCGGACTGCTTGTCCACGAAAATCGCCCGGTCCGTCAACCCAAATTCCCGCAGGGCAATGAGTTGACGCAGTTCATTCTGCTCCTTGGTCGAAACTCTTGCATAACCGTATTCCATGTGCTGACCTCCCAATTTATCGGTGGATAAATTGTAAGCCAAGTGCCGGCCACATGGGCGATATAGTGTTGCAAACTCTCCTCCGTTTTTCGCGTAGAGTCCACGCATAGCGCGTGGACTCTACGTTCTATACGGTGGTATTCTCTCATTTTCGCGGGTAACCTTCCATCCGCCGCTGCGTTCAGCGCTTACGAAATGCGGATGCCCATTGCCCCCCTGCGGCGGGTCAGTTATAACCCGCCA